>JAABUP010005029.1_pt1 | contig 20788 bp, 17 predicted proteins | sample 5559201 | NCBI WGS metagenome assembly JAABUP01 (sample SAMN10711887, study PRJNA513373) | rock metagenome | isolation source: Antarctica rocks | place: Antarctica
CTGGCTATCAAACAGAAGTGGGCCGATCCAGATTATCGCATGCGCACCTCATGTGGCATGCGCAGCGGTATTGTGCAGCACAAACGGGTTTCCACTGCCAGGGTGAGTCCGTCAGGCTTCCTGTTCAGCAGTCAGCATGTGCCCCTGTTGTTGGCATAGGTGGCACCAGTGTGAGTTGCAGGGGCCAGGTGCTTGCAGGCCCTTGACTCTTGTGCCTCAGTAAGACAGCATATGTTGCCCTGAGAGCCTCAGATTCACATGCAACAGCTCTTGACTTTTGTCAAGTTTATCAAGCCATTCAACCAGACCTGACGTGCGCACACAGCCAGTTGGGGTGTGTGATGTGGCAGGAGAAGACAGCTGAGAGGACCAGCAGAGCTCGGGAGCAGCTGTTGGCAGCCAGGCTTCGGCAAGAGAAACTAGCAGAAGCCCGCCGCACTGTTGCAGCTCTGCAATCTGCCTTGGAAGCTGGGCAGACACAGGTGTCTCTTCAAATTCCTTCTGCCATACATGCTTTGCTTTACAACTTGTTCTGATGTACAGCAAGTCCCAATGCAGAGTTGCTGAATCCTTCATGTCCTGCTTTCATAACTTCTGCGGCAGTATGCAAATGTCAGCTGGCCATGTGCGCAGAGCACAATTTTTAACTGGGTTACTGAGGACTGCAGTTGATACTGCAGCTGCTCAGTGCAGCTCTTCCAAAGTCTGTGCTTCAGCGCAATACAGCGTGCCCTTCTGCAGTCAGTCTGCTTTCCAGCACTGAAAGCTGAGCTGTATTGTGTCATGCTGAGCTGTATTGTGTCAGACCAGGACTCTGCCGTGCCTTAATTGGCGTTGCTTTGCGTCAAACATGGTATATTCCTGAACCTCTTCTTTGTCCTGTAAATTAACTGCCTGGTATAGAACATGTCGCTTTTTCATGGAAAAAATACAACTCTTTGTGTCTGCTGAAAGCTATGATATGCTGCTTAACAGGCAACAGGGGTGTGTGTTGTTGCCTTTGTGCACATACTGATGTTACAGTAGTGATGTGAACAAGCAGTGCCATGTTCATCATGTCTGCTGTATGCAGGCAGAAGCTTTGAGGGGCGACCCCGAGGGCTTTGCCAGGCAGCAGGAGGTCCTTAATGACGCCCGAGCCCTTGTGAAACGCGCTGAGGAGCAAGTGGCACAGCTGGTGAAGAACACTCCAAGCCTGGAGCAGGTGCGCACCTCCATCATACTTGCCCATCTCCACTTCAACTCCACTGGTGGTCTGCTGACTGCACAGTGCACTGCTCTTGTGGCCACCCAGTGCTATCAAACTACAAATGCTCACTGGCCATGCAAGCACTGCGTCTTGTTGCACTTGTTTGCGGTTTGGAACATGTGACCAGTTTCAAGCCCGTGTTGTGGATAAGGCCATGCAGCAGTTACGCCCATGGCGCTTCATCAGCAGCTTCTTGAGCACAGTTGTGGAAGTAAAAGCTGGTCTTTAGTCTCATGCTTGCATGCACTCCCCAGTGATGACATCTTTAGTGTGCTTAGCACATCCCAGCATCTGCGCTGCTCAACATGTTACCCTTCAGCTTACCTTGCTGACAGGTGGTGATGTGTTGAGCAGCTTTGCAGTACACCCTGGGATGCTTGCTTGCTGATTATAAGGCGAATCTGAGGGGCTTGATATACTAGACACTATGTGCAATGCATGACAACATGTGTGACTCAGGGCACCTGACAGCCGGCCTTTGTTTCAAGTAGTGCTTGTGTACCCTGATGCAGTCCATGACAGTTCCTCTTCAGGAGCTGTAGTCTGCAACAGGAGCCTGTGTGGTTGTTCACATCCTGACATATGTCAGCGTGCCATGGCTCATCACCGGCCTTACTTGCTGCAATGCAACCTGCCTACAGAGCAAGCATGACATCTTACTCCTCATGCTGACACATGTGTACTGTTGTGTAACACCCTCGAACTTGCCGCTTGGCTGTGCAGGTTGCTGCTGATTTGGGAGCTAAGTCAATCAGAGGCAATGATAGACTAACACCAGAAGAGCAAGAGATTGATGCCACCGATTTTGTGGATGAGGGTCCGAACCATGAGCCTGATGCGCGGCTTGAGCAGCAGCAGCCCTTCAAGGTGTTATCAAGCGGCATTTTGGAAGGTCAAGTCATTGATCCTGGGTCAATTCCAAAACAGCATGACCCAGCCAGAGAGCGTGCAATGCAGGATGGATGTGTCAGTGTGTCACCTGACAATCTTGATCACATTAAACGCAGCTATAGGCATGGCAGACTGCATTATGACGACAACAAGGGCCAAGCCAGTGGTACCACTGAGAGTGCTAAGTTGCAAATAGCGTGAGCCTGTCACGGCTTGTGCTGGTTGCACCATGAAAAAATAGCAGCGACATGCGTGCATGGCTGCCCACTGCCTTCCTCGAATCTTTCGGTGGGCCTTAACAGCAATGCGATGTGTCAAGACATACTTCAAAACTCGGCGTCAGCTCGAGTGGAGTTTTGTCACAATTTTGGCATTGCCAAGCAAGGCTTGTGATGCTCACTGTGTCTGCCGCTGTGACTGACATCCTTTGTTGGTTGGTTTGCAAAAATCTGCACAGCTATACCAAGTTTTCTCTTGCCTGGAACCTGCTTAGAGGGTGCATGCAGCAAGCTGATGTGGATGAAGTGATCGTTGTCACAACCTGAATGCTTAAGAGTAGCACAATGAAAGGTGACTCATGCTGATTGCTTGGCTGTCTGCCTTTGTGTAAAATTCACACGCCTTTTTTACAGACTTTGCTGCACCAGCATATGCGAGTTGTTTTGTTTGTTTGAGCTAAAGCATCTGGTACTGCTGTTGGCAAACTCGTTGCCAACATCAATGATATCTATGATGTTACATGTTGCCTGCAGGCCATCTGAGTTGAACTGCATGACGTATTGCATGCCCTCATCATCTACTTCAAAAGCCAACATTGTTTACATGGAAGAATCACATGCGCTGCTTTGCACCTGTTGCATTGCAGGCAATTGTCACAGCAACGATCTTGATGCCATGTCATTCAGCTGTCATCTAAAGATGTGCATCCAGCGTTGTGCATAAATGCTCCCTTGGAATGCGTTGTCAGGCCACTGATGTACATTGTATCCTGTCAGCAGCATACCTCATGGCTGTGCATATGACATGACTCATTGCTGCTACCGTACTGCCACTCAGGGAATGAGACTGATGCAAAGCGTAGAATCTGCCAGGATTGATAGACCCAGGGTGTCCACCCTCTGCCACAAATAGTGTGCCTGCCATGAGCTAAGGCTGACCAGAAACACTGCTGTCACTTCTGGACAGTGCACCTCTGTCCTGGCAGTGCGCCTTTGAACAAAGTCATGAAATCACAGTACTGTCACTGGCTATATCATGGCAAGTATACACAAACGAGGTGTCCCTGACAAGCATGCACATATGTGAAGTGGTCAGGCTTTGCTGCCAACACATCATGCCTTGTAGGCGTCACCAACAAATGTATGTTCCTCTCCCCGCAGGCCCATGCCTGCACTGGGTTGATGCACCCATGGGTTTTATTGATGGCTGGGGATTGCAATGTTGTACAGCCTGAGTCAGCAATTCAGCTTCTATACTTTTCATAAATCACCATCTGAGCATTTTACTGGCACAGCAACAAAAGGAAGCAACAGCATGCACTCCGCAATGCGGGAACATGCTGCCCACAGATGCAACACCCCAGGCATATGCAGGAGGGCCTGAGCTGGGCAGGCCTACTCCAGGGGGCCACCCTCAAAGCCTGCAGATGACCACATGCATGCAAGGCTACAACTGACCACAACATGCACATCCGCAGGCACCAGCATGGTACAATGGCCCCCCGAGCCTCAGCAGGCTGGAGCAAAGCCTGCATAGGCAATGCACCAGTGAACTCAGCCATGTGCTCCAGCATGTACCTGCAAGGATCAGCAGACACAGCTAAGCTAGAGGACAGAGCATTCAAGGCTGACACAACAAGCACCAGACACAAACATGTACAAGAGTAACTAGATGGGCAGACTGCAGCTGCCAAAAACTGTATGCAGACAGTCACAGCTGAAGACCTGTGCATATACTGCAGTCAGCAATGGATCCCCAGACATGCAGGCACCAGCGCAGGCAAGGGAAAATGTGTCCCTACCCCAAGCAGCCTGGCAGGGATCAAATTCCACTTGCAATCCTCTTGAGAGTTTGAGCTGCTGGGCAGAACCGAGGAACGGAATGCTGAGACCCTGCAAGGGAAAGGCCCCTGATTAGGAGACTGACCAAAGGATACCCAGCAAAGGCTGAGGAGCAGGGCCACCAGCAGAAAGGCGCAGTGCCCCTGTCAGCAAAAGACATCCAACAGCTCCTACAGCATCTGCATGCTCAGCAAACCAAGACTTCAGGCAGCGTCAAACTGCTGTATATCAGGGACAGCTTGGCTAGCAGTTGTCTTCGGCATTTCACCATCAGAGGCTTCAATGCAGGCAGCACAACATCAAGCTAACAACCAACAGCTCTGCTGTGCTCTTCCTGACCCCAAAGTGAAGCCGCAGCCAGGAGCACAGCTACACACCATGCTGGATACGACCATGAACAAAACAGGAGGGCATGGCACCATATGACTCACCTGTGACATCACGTGCTTCAGCATCTGGCTAGTTCATCACCTGCTTAGACTTGGCAAAAAGACCAAAAGATTCCGACAGAATCTCCCAAGCTACAACAAACTCTTAGTGAGATTTCCCGTAGTGAAGTGTCAGGACCCAGCATGAAGCCTTTCAAATTCTGCAACCAATTGTCATCTGTCATGACATTGCCTAACCAGCTTGTTGTGATGAGTCGACTACTGTGCGCATGAGCTCCAGCATAGCTTCCTCAGACACGTCATCTTGCAACACTGCTGAAGGTTTTGCACGCTGAGCCTGTGATGCATAGATTGGCTTGAACACTGCAAGGCGTTCATGAGGATCAAGCTGGTCTATACCATCATCACTGTCCCTTTTAGAGGCATGTATGTCCTCACCAGCATCCACAACCTTTTTTGGTCTGCCTTGGTCACCACCTCTACCTCTTCCTCCAGTATGAAGACGCTCACTATGCCTGTGTAACTTCTCTACATTGGCCCAGGCCATGGTGTCCGCATCAGGCTGGTGTTGGTAAGCGTATGATCACAATTGAAATGGCAAAGCTTGCCATCCCACCAATTGCAAGCCTGCCCCTGTTTGGGCCCTGCTTGAGCCCAAGCACGTTGCTGGATTTGAGTGGTGCATGGTCACCAGGCTTTTGATGTGCAGCTGCCTGCTGTGCTACTAGCAGTGCTTCCTGGTGCCTGATGGTCGTGCACATACCAGCTGGAACTGCACTCATGTTTACTGAACCTAACTTGTTGACCCAGTACTTTAACTAGTAGGAGCCTGACAATTGTTGCCATGACTTTATTTTAGTCACACATAACATAGCATGCTTTAAACATGCCAAAGAATCTACGCAGTCACCATCTGTAGGTGCACCACACACAGTATACCAGTACATCAGTCGAAACACACTACCTTGTACCTACTGCTGACTCAGGCTCAGCAGAATTTGCATGTAAACCATCTTCCAACCCTGCCTGCCTGCCACACCAGACAAATGGCTGCTGTGCCAATTGCATTTTCCATACAGGACAAACAAGCTGGTGTGTCGCATCCACACTTTGTTGCAGTATACTCTACGCCAGTGGAAATACCAGCACAAGCCACCATTTGGTCCCCAGCTAGCTAGCGTGCCCTGTGTCACAGTGCGTTGAAGCTTTGCGCTCATTGTGATGCACGGTGTTTTGCGGAAAGATACTGTTGTTGCTGCCCGCGAATTCTACTCTGGCTCGGCCATTTTGCGTGGGTTGCCCGCATGGGCGCTCATTTTGGAAGGGAGCTGCGGCCCCCGGAGATTGTGGCGACTTAGGAGGGCAACCCCCGTGGGCATGGCCTCTTCAGTCGAACCCTGCATAGGCAGGGTGGATCAACCGTCAGAGAGAAAGAAAAGTGTTTCAGGCCTCGGAAATTGACGAAGCCGAAAACGACTCTTACCACTAAGCCCTTTTAACGTCCGGCTGGCAAGACAAAACCTGATGAGTACCACAGTGACTTCTTACTGTGCATCGAGTCTGTTAACAAGCCGTTTTCGGCTTCCTCAGGTTCTGTAGGCCCACGAATGATACACCTGCTTATTTTGTCTAATCGAATGGGGTAATACACCACCCGTCAAAAGGCGAGGCGCCAATAACAAACCCGAGGATGGTCCCGTTGTCACCACAAACGTACCCTGGTAGACCTAGCCGGCCTGTCAAACAATATAGGTACAGGTTCGTCCTGGAAGAAGCATCATTACACGGGCTTAACGGCCTCGAGTTGCGTTCAAGCCGCCGTGCGCGTTCACGTTATCACGCCTAGCGGCGTAGACTTTTCTTTTTCATTTACTCACCAGCTTTGCACTGAGCGTTAGGCCACAAGCATACAGGTGAAATTGCCAATCCTGATGCATGAATTCAGCAAATCGTGGAGTGTTCTGTCACAAAACATTGCGATGTCCCTGTGAACGCAGTTGTCTGCAGACATGATTTTGATGGACATGTTTGATAAGGATGTTGCAAAAACATGGCAGTAGAAAAGAAAAGAAAAGAAAAGAAAAGACTACGCCTTTCGGCGTCAATTTAATGAGAAGCCAAGTATTATACCGGGCTGCCCAGCATGGCAGTAGCTTATGGGCACTCAAACTGGATCAACAAATATGTGAGAATGATGTTGAGATGATTCATAATACCTGTGACACATAAAGTGCCAATAAGGATGACTTTCGTTTATATTGAACAGCTTGTTGTCTGCAAAATGAACCATGATTGGGTCTGCGCCCCCAGCTGTGGCGCCAGAAGCGTTCAAAAAGTTCACATTTGCATTGTAAATCATGGGAAGTCTATAACCTGTGTATTCAAAATACCAAGAAAGGAAGGACTGCTCAGCAAACTCTGTGGAGAAGTGCTTGGTATCGTCATGCTCGAGGATGCTAAGCATATGCTCCAAGACTGGTTGGCACGGCCTTAACATGATGAAGCCTCCTTTGTTCCAATTGTACTCGGGGGCATTCTGGAAACTCCAGGCAAAGTCGGTGGGTAGTTCAAATACGTGGTGTAAACTCTGTAAAACTACTGTGTCAGCGTCCAACAAAACAATAGACGTAAACTCTGTCATGTTCCAGGCGTTGAGCTTGAACCAATTTTTGCTGTACCTGTGAACGTTGAAATTATCATACTCAATGTTGGGAACCTCTCTGTATTCCGCGAAGTGCTGAACCTCTGCAATGATCTCGCTTGGAAGCTCATTGGCCACAGCCAGCACAATCAAAGGCAGCTGAGGATTTGTTCTTTGCAACGAGCATTGCAGGTCCCTGAGAGACACCATGTAGTCTGGCGACCGTAGACTTGTCACAACAGCATGATGTCCAGCGCCTGCTGCAGGGAGGCAGTCTGCTGTGACACAGCATCGAGGAGAGTAATTTTCAGAGGACACTCTTCCTTTGCCTGCGGCCATCTCAGCGAGAACTGCGACAAAGATGACCACAGAGACGGTATTGACAAGATGTAGTCTGAACCACCATCGAACGCCAGTGCACACAATATCATTTGTGGCCATTGTAGCCATCCCCACATCGATGCAATACATACATGGAGCTGCAACGACTAAAAAGTCACCTAGGCAAATATCGAGGACATAAATGAAGCTGAACTGCTTTAATATGCTATTTTAAACTAAAACCTGGAGGCCAGGGCACGACGAGGACAGAGGCCATACCCCGGGGCCGCCTTCAATCGCCACAATCTCCTTTTTCGGCTGCATCCCCCTTCCAAGAATGCGGGCAACCCACGCAAAGTGGCGGGCAGCAACAACAGCGTCTTCAAGCAAAACACTGTGCATCACAATGAGCGCAAAGCTACAACGCACTCTGAACGTGTACTTTGGCAAATCATGAAGCAGATGTGCAAGATTTCTCTGTGACTGGATATGAAGTAGCTGGTTCGAGACAGCCAATAGGCGTCAGTAATGATGAAGGTTTGGCTCAACTTTTTTATCAGTTGAATTTCAGCACATGATCATTGATGACAGTGTAGTGGCTGCACTTGGCCTTAGCCTGTAAACACCGCTCTGGTTGCAACTTGATAAGACTATTGCATCCGTGCTTCAACGCAGCTGTAGCGTAAACTGTGTACCCACACAAACACACTGTGTCAACTGGGCTGCCCACACAGAACTGTGTCATTCAGCAAGCAGAATTTGGGGAGAGAAAATTCACGCCTGGTGAACGCTTGGTTTTCAGGGGTTTGGACCGCATGGTGCCGAGATGTATTAGACGTGTCTGCTCGCACCTAGTGAAACCGGTGAATACGACTGCCCTCAATACGACAGCAGTCCGTACGCTAGGGAACTGGCACAAGTTTTCAGACGCAGAGGCCACTTTGGAAAGAAAAGAAAAGTTTACGCTTGTCAGCGATCATAACGGGAGCCTCCTAAGGGGGCAGCCCGGAGCTGTGACCATAGGCCATAGCCCAGAGGGAAAGGAAAGATCCTAAAGCCAAGGCGGATCTGGCCTGTTCTGTCTGCTTTTGTCTGTCTTCTCCCTTTCTAGCACCCTCTCGATGTCAAAAACTTGTGTAATATCAAAATAGAATGTTCATGCACTTTGGACATAACTTTGCTTGCAGGTCCATGCTCTATACCAATCTTTGCTAGGCCACTTTGGTCTCAAAATAGCATTGGCTGGCATTGAAAAATGTTTGTATCACCAAGCAAAATAAAAGAGCGGTAGAATCAAGCATTGCCTCCGCTCTGCGTGCTTACGGCCTTCTGTCACGGCGTGAGAGAGAACCGGATTTGGGATTGATGGGTAATATGTCAAACGTCTGCAGCCATACATCATTTTTGCTGTACACTGCTCATGCTTGTTCCATCATGATCTGCATGGCAGACTCCAGACACGTCGTGAGTTGATCTGCACAATCAGATGCAAAAACTGCCAGCATGAATACCAACGTTGAGCCCTTTGGCCAGGGACATAGCATTACCGAGTGCTTTTGGCAATGCTACCGTACGTCCCTTATGATTCCCCAAGCGCCACTGAAATGTTACAATTACAATGTCACAACTTGGGCAACAAGCCCCCCGATTTCACCAGTAAAAAGCTTCTTATGTAGTGTTTTGTATTGTCAGGTATCCTGCAAATATGCTCTAGCCACCTGAGTCTTTGCTTTGCATCGGAGACTCCAAAGTGAGCCGGTTCCACGAGATACAAAGCCTGTATTGTATATATTTCGTACCAACGCAGAACCACATGTACAAGTTGCGATTGCATTCCGTACCGCTTTCGTCGTGGCTCCATCGCGCACAGCCAGCCACCATGCTACGCATTCGAGACGCGATCGTTCTCTAGATCTACACTTCCGCAGGCCATGCTACTGTACGACCTCGATATCATCGCGCATTAATGGTCTTTTTTTGAACATGCGGGACACCTCGTTCCAGGAGCAAATGAAGGAAGCATCTTTTGCTGCAAATCCTTCCAGAGTTTGTCGTCTGCAGCAAAAATTGAATTCGACAACTAATGCCAACTGTCGAAATCAGCAAGTGCCAAACCAGGTCCCTGCATGTGCTGCTCAACGCTTACGGTGCACAGGTGTGATTGCCGCATACAGGCAACAACCACGCGTTCGTACCCTTCAGGAGTGATTAAGGTCGCAGATGTAGTCTTACCTAAGCTTGACTGCCGATTTGTCTTGTCCCTGACTACAGTTGCTGACACATCTCTTGCATTTGCTTTGGTGTCCTTCCTGCACATTGGCTGTGGCAAATGTGTGAACTGCAATAGGTATACTTTGCTATGCAGCTGCACGAAAATGCACAGTATGTACATAATGATTTTCCCGCACAGCATGCACTATGTATGCCTGACAGCTGATTTGCACTTTTGACTGCAGCCTGCATGAATGCAGCGGAGTGTACACATATTTTGCCATGGTTCAGGTACGCATCTTCTGAACATGTCATGCACCAGTGGTGCTTCAATAGAGGTGGGAATCCCACACAGAGTGAAGCAGACGTCAGATGCACACAGTCTTCTTCTATGTGTGTTCTAGATAACAGCTTCTTGTGCAGTGATCAGTCTCATAAAGCAGTAACTCAGATTGTTGACTGTCAACAACATGAACACACCAGCTTTCTCCATTCTCCCTTAGTCAGGTACATCACAACTTCAGCAAGGTTTGAGACTCCGACTCTGCCTATACAATATTGACAAGTGCATGGGAAGCAGCTGCTGATCCTCAATTCAACAGGGAAAGAAGTTGAGAAGTCTGAGATGTTTCAATGATGCTAGAAGAAAGTTCTACACAACGACTTAGATTGCCTCTAAGGCTGATTGGTGGTTGTGCCATCGTGCCCATGACATTCTCACCACTTTCTACGCTGCTGCATGCCTCACCTCTGTTTCTGCTGTGCCTTGGGTTGGGTCGTTGCTCTTACAGCTGGCTGCTGCAATCAGATGCACCCTGTCAGCATGCATTCCTGGTGCTGATTGCATGCGTTAATGCAAGTAAACCATAAACCCTAAATCCAAGTAGTCCAGTTTAATGTCAAGCAACCACCACATGGCTGTAAGGGCTTTGAGAGAATAAGCAATGCAGACAGTGCTGCTAGCACCAAGCACCCAACAGAATGTATTGCTACTCATAGCTTAAGCATCATACGGGGCACCTTGATCATCCTGAGGTTGGCTTTTGGGCTGCTTGGTACCCGGCAGTCAGTCATGGTTTGTCAACACCATCCTTGCTGCATGTTTGGGGCTTGGCATAAATGGACAGTGGTTTGCAAGCCTGGCGCTGACAACAAACAGATACTCACGCATATGCCATAAAGAAATAAGCTTTTATTGCAGGCAACCTAGATGTCGGCAGCTGTATGAGGTTCAACGTTGCCATACATACACAGACTGTGCATGCATGGAAAGACAAGGCACCTGTGCAGCATGGCTTGCTTTGCAGAAACAGAGCATGGGAAGCAGTTGTGCACAGGGATGATGCACGGGTAGCCCAGCGCTGGCAAGCACAACAAAATTGTGAGAGCATTACATGCAAGGCACACAGAACCAAGCATATCCAAGATAGTATGTTGCGACTCACAGCTTAAGCATCTTTGCATGGGGTGCCCCTAGGGCAGTAGGAAACCCTGCAGTCAGTTGTTTATCAGGACCATCATTGTTGCACTGTAGCAGGTAGGCTGCACCTGATAAGGCGTGTCATGGGGCGACTCATGATGCATACATTAGCTTGAAGGGGAATCATTTAGTATAGCTGTATTGCCGACTGGCTGTCACACTGTCGATTGGCCAACAACGTCAAACCTCTTGGGGTCACAACTGGTCTGCCTAAACCATATTCATAGCAGCTTGTGTTGTACCATGATGGTTGGTGAGTCTGCCTACACGCACCTGCATACCTTGCCTCACATCCTCACACAAATTCAGCCAGTTGTTCTATATTCAAATGTAATCAGAAAGATGAACTGGCTGGATCAGCAAACAACCAGTCAGGCACAAGCTCTCCTGTCTGCCCACTAATCCTCCATTTTTCAACAGCAGCAAGTCATTCTTGCATGACAATTAGCTCTTGTTGGTGCAGATGTCACTGGCATTTGGCCACCTGAGACAACCACATACCCTACACCACACATTACAGTTTATGGGGCAATCTGTCACAAATGATGAAATTGGTCATTGGGACGTTCCATGGGCAAAGGCAGTGTCATGCCAATGCAATGGCAAACAAGTTTGCTGGCACAGCAGGTGCACATATGGACTGCTACGTGTATGGTGTGCACAAAGTCTGGCCAAATGTACATTGTCATAGAATACGCATCCTCCATGGCAGAGATCTGACTCTGTTGTACATGGAACAGGAGTTGCAGGTATGAAAGCAGGAAGCAAGCAAACCAGCGCCTACAGCCCTAAGCTTGAATGGGATTAATATAAGATCACGCCCATTGCATATTTAGAACGCCCAGCCAAGGTTTCCTACATTGTTTGAGACTAAGGAAACATGGCAGTGTTCCTGTAGATTTGAGAGGTACTTGGGAGACTACAAGAGCTTACTCAAGTATGGGAACTTCTAGCCCAAGATTTTGAGAAGAATGCGCAACTTTTAAGAACAGAAGGGATAACTAGCAATGTTTTTCATGCACAGCAATATTTTCCCATGTACAGCAGTATTTTCAGTGCACATGTTTAAATGCTGACTTTGAACTGCTGTATAAAAAGAAAACACACAAGAAAAGTTTGTGCTTTTCAGCGATCATAGCGGGAGCCTCCTAAGGCGGCAATCCGGAGCGACTGCTGTATACGTATGTTACATATATCTACATAACGTGACCAGTACATGCGTATATACTGTTCCCCCCTCCCGAGCCCAAGTTGTCTTTGATGCAGTATGCTAAAACTTAGGTCAGAGAATGTCTAAGATGCACAAACATGGCAAAGTGGGTCACACGTGGCATGTGCCTCGCCCATCTAGCCACTTGTGGTCAGCATTTGACCATATCTAAAATGGACGTCCACTAGTGTACTCTGAGTACTCTACAGATGCGCATGACCTGCTGTTGCTAGGGGTAACCACTTAGGAGTCACTAAGGAAACCACACGTCCTTCACCAGCTCGTATTGTTGGAAATTGGAGACAATTCAGAATTGAGGTATGAATGCCATATTTTGCATTAAACGCTCCACATTCCATGACTTTTGCAAAGATACCTTACGTCATGTTACATATTGCAGAGGAGTTTGCAGGCAGATTCTGTGAAAACCATATCACAAATCAATCCTACTGCACAAACCATGTTGCAACACCCCTGCAGGGGGGTCAAATCTGGCTTCAGACTCAGAACAAGAAGCATCGACTAACATGATTGAGCAAGCTGTGAAAAGGTCTACATAAAGTGACACCAGAATACAGAGACAGCAAAATCAAGATACCTGCACCCTGGTAGGGTGCGCAGGCTGTAACAGCCACCAGCTGGGGCTAATAAAAATGTGTGGCAAGAATAGGGGCAACAACGTGGACATGTCCACAAAACAGCAGCAATGGCTAAGGAGACAGTTCTGAGGGATCTGAAGCAGAAGACTAACGTTACACCTAGGCAGGGCATACAACAATAGCATCAGTAGCATCACACCAAAAGCAGATGAACAGCATTCTTTTCAAGAACAGCACTGACAAAAAAGCACCTCACATCTGTGCACCATAAGGACTAGGGGTGTGCAAGTTACCTTTCATCAATCATTACTGAATGGTAACGTTACTGCAATTACTGCTAATTTACTGTTAGGGTCGTGGAATGAGGTAATTGGAGCATTTTGCGTTTCATTTCATTTCATAGAAAATGGGCAAAATAGGCCCAATTGTGCCAAAATTAAGGAGAATTGGTGGCAACGATAGGTTTTGTCAAGGGGTTTTGGAAGAATTTGGCAAAATTCAGACCCGCAAAACCTGTTGAAACAGGTAAACCCATGGTTTGAGGTAGGAACATTGCTCGAGAATTTGTTCAACTTGGCAGATGCATTTCCCTGAGCAAGAGCAGTGCTTTGCCGCTTTCAAAATTGAAAACGGCCGTGTATAGCATTTGGACAGTACTAGTTTTATAGTAAATTACTGCGTTACTTACCAATTGCTAACGTTACTGGGTAATTACATACATTGGTCCTGTGAAATGAGTAATTTGCACATCCCTAATAAGGACACTTGCATAATTCTGACATATATAATTCCGACGCATGATTTTGAGTATATGAGAAACAGCTTCCAAATACAAGCAAGGCCAGCCACTGGGCTCAAGACCAAAAATGCTGACCAACAGAGCACACCGATGAAAAGGGGAGCATGCAGCCAAGTGGATCCCTTGACACTTGGGACAGAAGCAGGGAAGGCTGAACATGGACCAGCCATCATTACTTGAACATGCACATGACCCTGGGTGACCATTTGGTTTGTGCCTGAACGACCACCTTGGTAAGCTCAAAAAGGAAAGTAAACAAGAAGATCATACGCCGTTAGGCGTGACAGTTAGTTACACGCACATGGCTTGAAAGCAATCAAACTCGTTATGATGTTTCTTACACAAATAACGCAACAAAACTGGGTCTGGAGTGATAAGTGACTCAGTGCACATGTAGGGAATGTCTGCTGCGCTCCGAAGTGCCATTACATGTGCACAGTCATCATGCCTGGTTGAGTGCGATGCAATCCAAGCTGAATAAAGATCCTTTGAACCAAGCAGATGCCTTTGTTGAACTGTGATGTAGTACAGCTAGTTTGCAAATTGCCGCGACCGCAATCAGCAGCCGACTCGGGTTGAAAGTATTGCGTCTGGTCCCGATCAGGTTGAAAATAATCGATTGAAGTTATGATCATTAAAATTGCGCCAAAGGTCGTCGGCAACCTTCCGGGGGGTCACGACCCTACTTTAGAAGCCGACCATGATGTCGTTGTTCTAAGTGTCAGTCATGATTAGACAAGCGAACAGTGCAAACCCTGTGATTGACCCTGTTTTGAACCAACTAATATCCCTACTAACGAAGTCTTGACCATCATAGGAGGTCAAGTCGATCTGCTTTGCATATCAAGCTTACAAGAACCCATCAACTGCAATGTTAGCGGTACACAGGGTGATGGAAAGGGTTTGCAGATGACCATGTCAAGCGTGCGTACCAGTCACACCAGATACTAAGACATAATTAGGATGCCCGCACTGCTGATCAGGATAACAACAGCGCTCCAGTGTCTCGACAAGCCGCTGCTTTTATCTGCAGCAAACAAACAGGTGGATCGTGCTAGTTTATTGAACCTATTCGGTTGCCACTGCATGATTGCCTGCATGTTGTACGGCACATCAGGGTTCCAGCACAGACTTACTTGCGTTTGCAACCTGCTGCACTTTGGCTGTAGAGGTGACTGTGCCGTACGTAGCAGCAGGAAAAAGGGAAGAGGCAGCTGTACTGGACCCTATTGTTGATGCAAAAGCGTTTGCCCCTGCCTGGGATCCATCCAAAAACGTTGTGGTGCTGGTCACGACGATGGAGCCAGCAGACACGTTGTCGATGGCGACATCGACATTGTATGAACTCAGCGAGGCTTTGATTGTGTTGATGAACTGCAAACACCGAGGAATATCTCAACCATGAGTCAAAATGGCCAACTGCGAAACCACTGCGAAACTGCAACGCTTACATTAGCCCTGGCCGCATTGCCGAAGTCGCTGGGCGTGGAGAATCCCGAAAAAGTTGTGACAGCCTGTACAGATGGTACGGTTGTGCTTTTGCTCACGGTCTTGGAAATGTTTGAAGCAGATGCAGGTGGTGATGGAGAAGCCTCTTCTGGCTAAGGAGACCCATCTTCCGGCGAAGGAGACCCTTCTTCCGGCGAAGGAGACCCTTCTTCCGGCGAAGGAGATCCCTCTTCCGGCGAAGGAGAGGCTTCATCCGGCGCTGGAAACTCTGTGGGCGATGAAATAAATGTCCCTGAATTACCGGTGTTGGGCTGCGAAGGCCCTGGAGCAACGGAATGACCGTGATGGCGCTGAGAAGGCCCTGGAGCGACGGAGTGACCAAGATAGGGCTGAGAAGGCTCTGGAGCGACGAAATTGTTGAAATCGGGCTGAGAAGGCTCCGGAACGACGGAATCACCGGCGTAGGGCTCAGAAGGTCCTGGAGCGATGTCGTCCTGTTCCTGAAGAAATCTGTTGTAGACTGAACCTGCAAAGCACTCCTGGTCAGCTTGGGTGGGGCATTGTTGTCGATAGCGACAAAGCATTACCTGAAGCACATGTGATAGTGCCTATCCAACAAAGCTGTACGACCTACAAAGAAGTGCGGTTGAGAATGAAAACATTAGTTCTAGCGTCAATGGATGTCTTTGAACCTACCAGAAGCAGCAGACTCGCTTGCGCAAGAGCAGCCATTTGCATGGATGCAATCTTGTTTGAACTAAACGGTAATGGAAGTCAACAGTCACAATGTGAAAAATCTTTGACAAACATGCACCCTATACAAAACAGAGCATCCCTGACCCGGCAGCCTCTGGGGTTGAGCGTTATGAAATCTGTGTCGTTAATTCTGTATTTAATTTTGAACCGGTATTGCCTGTATCAGCCCCGGGCTGCCGCGTCAGAAGGCTCCCGGTATGATCGCTCAAAAGCGTGAACTATCCTGTTTCTTTTGCGTGTATCAAAAATACAGCAGCCAACCCGCTCAGCGCAAACATATCCACCTGCAAAGACGTGCTCCCTGATTTTGTGACGTTTGTACATCGTCAAGGCACCATACAGCCCCCTACACAACACACGGTGTATGTGTAAGCTTTGCAGGCGACAGTATCGGAACTCAGATGCCTGAATCACGCATCTTCTTAGCACCTTAGGGTAGTTTCTGCCAAAAACGTTGCTTGGGTGCAAAATCAGTCGGCGGCGTTGCAGACGTAATGCAACGCTGCGGGCCAATATCGTGATGCAATATCGGCTGCCGCCTCAGGGACTCCCGTTACGTGTCACTAAAAAGCGTAAACTTGTCTTGTTTGTTGTAAACATTACACATTTTTGGATTGTTCATTAATCTTTTTACTATTTGCACATGCACTGTGTGACAAGGTATACACGGGTTGCTTGGTCCCGCATCCCTCGAGAGAAAACTATTGCACGCTTTGTGACATACTGCTCAACAGTCAGCTATACTGATACTGTTGAGTGTGCATCAACATGTGACGTGCCGCCTGATTACATCTGTTTCGTTTTGGGCGTGCTTCGTTTGCTGCTTCTCATCTTGCCACTCAGCTCTACCATCTGCGGGATAAGCTCCAGAAAGATAAATAAAATTCACCCCGTTGGACGAGATAACTGGAACGCGCCATACAGCTCTGACGTAGCCCTACGGGAGTAGTATTTGTACACCATCTTGTATGCCATCTACCTGCATGACTAGCTGGCAAGGTCGACAGTAATTCCCAAGTATGCCACGAGTTCGACTAGATAGAAGTCTGCAAACTTTGATGGCGACCCGTCATATGGCTTGAACGCAGCCCAAGGCCGTTCTCGTGATAACTTTGTTTCACTTCTGGACGAAAGCAAGGCATTCAGGTCACTGGTCTTGCACAACTCTATGGAGCATGGACGTTCTATGGACAAAAGGCAAACAAAAAAATCGCGCTTCAGAGTTTATTTTAAACAAAAAAATCAGCGAGCATAATGACGGCAGCCCGGAGCTAGTATGTTCTTTTGATCTGGGATCGCTTGGGGGGGTTTGTAGTCGTAGTCATCTAGCTACATGCACACGTCGAACTCGTGACATACTTCGGAACCCTGGTCGAAATATAGTGCATAGTTAAGGGCTGAGTTGCCTCGAGATACATTCAAGCCAGCCGGCGCGATCCCGATATGACGCTGATCGGCCAAAGATTTGCTCTCACAAATTGCTTGAACAGATGCGGTGTGGCCCCCAATGTAGCCCTCACAGGACCACCTAGCCCGTGATCTAAGCAGCTGCCTCACAAGCAGTTGGTCTACGAGCTGACGATGGGTCAAGTGGGTCCAGGCTGTACCTTCTTTCTTGAAACTTGGTTGTGGAGGGGGGCGGGTTGATCTCCATATGGAACGCCTGACGGTGTAAAACCCCCCACCCCCGGGAGATCAAGTCTCGCCAATCATAGATGTACGCATGCATGCTTAACCTGTCCTACCAACCACTTGCCAACACAGAACTCAATCCTAACTAGTCTCCCACGGCTGCTTGCAGGTCTGCTAATCTGTTAATTCTTCTGGGCACTGCAGCTAGCCTGAGAACAAGAACCTTTGACAAGATGTTACAGGCAGCAACTCGACATGCTTTCATCTGTGACATAACTTTATGTCAGTGTCCTCCAATGCCATTGTCCATTGTTGCTAGAATTATGTTTCCGGTGTACAGGCAATGGAAATTCTGGCGCTTACAAATACTTTTTGGCAATCCCTTCAGCACAAACATTGAAGTCACTGCATTCAGAGGAAGAGTAAGGCCAGGAAAAAATAGCACACATGTAGACCACACCACAAGCGCATCTGCACACGCAGATGACATGTTGACGGCAGCCATGTCAGCAACTGACCTGAGCAAGAGAAAAAGAGAAGGTTGAAGGGTTTGCAAATGGTCAGGGAGGGCCATGAGTGTCAAGACATGTGTTGTGACATGTCATGTACAGGATTACTGTACAGGCTTCTGGCAGTGACAAGGTGCTTATAAGCCGAAGGGATGAAGATGTTCCAGCAGAGGCTGGAAAAGTTCAAAATATGTAACACACCTATCCCATTTCTGCACTCCCACACATAGCCTTACAGGTATCGCTGAGTCCAACTTTGGGATGGAAACTACTGTCAGCACAATCTGCTACAAGCGTCAACAGAGATGAAGATGCATTATAGCAGCATGCAATATACAGAGCTACAGCAACATCCGCACGAGCAACCACAGCAAGTCTGTGATAATTTGCACAAGTTACTTTAGATGAGAGCGTGGATGCAAAAATGCCCTGCGGAAAAATAGCGATAAATGCTCTGGCAGACCCGCGAGCATCCTCTCGCGGGTGCAGGGAACAGGTCAGGAAGGGCTATGATATGCGGCTGAGAACAAATGGGCAAGCTGGCAACAATTCTGCGGGCTGTTGAGCTGCGCAAGTGGCTGTTTGTGAGCTGAGCTGGGGTTGAGTCAGATGTCGGAGCGGTCAATACGCTGACGAAGACGCTGCCGGTCACAAGCTGGTGTGGATCATGCGTGACGAGAGGTGTGTATGGTTAGAAATACCTGTAAAAGGCAAGTAGAAACGGCCTTATAGAAGGTGAAGAGAAGAAGCGGTGAGAATCTCAGGGTGCAGGCCTAGGCACACTCCAGGAACACAGGCACAAGCAGGGCGCGCAGGCACACATGCACTTGTGACTTGCTGAAGCTAAGCTGGGCTGAACGTCTGTATATAGTGGTGTCTTGACACGTCCGCCGGAGCGTCGTGAACAAAACAAAAAAGACCTGCAGCGCTGCAGCGCTGCAGTGACAAAGTCGTGCGAGGAAGGGCGCCCAGAATGGCCCTGGGCACCCCTGAGCAGTTATAATGAGCAACGACAAAAACCATTTTCCCTGGGGTCATCATGAAACAACAGTATGCACATCCCGTGAGCCCGAGCACCTGTCTGGGATGTATATGAATGCAACATACAGGCCAGGAAATGTGTGCGTGTCTCTTGTCCTGGCCATAAAGCAAGACGCTGTCAATAGTTGCAACACAAATATATGCAAAGAATGCCATAAATCCCACACATGTTCGGTGCTCTGGCATGCAAAAAAATACGTGCATGCTACCCCAGAGGCTTTCAAACATTATGCCAAACATATGAATCCCTGTAAGAACAAGCCACGGGTGTCCACGTGACTAAAATACCCTTAGCTGCAATGAGCGTCGCAGACGCTTTTCTATGAAGAGCGTCTCAAACGGCGCGGGGCAGGTTCTCGCGGTGTTGTACGCGGCCTCATATGCGGTGTCGGTAATTTCCATGATGACAGCATGTTATTACACAACCCTTCTGGCAAGTGATGCGGCTCAATCACCCCGGCCTGAAGTGTCAAAATCCAATGTTCATGCAACTTGGTCTTGCAAGTCCATGCTGTATGCAGACCAATATCTGCTAAAGCATAACACATAGTGTGACCTGTGACGCAGATTGTCCTATGGTTACAGGCTTAAACAGTGTCTTACGACAGGTCTCTTGCCCTTGAGACCATCAATACGTTTCTGGGCCTTGCTGTACGCTGCTCGTGTGTAATGTCTGATCACTCTGGAGTCCGTCCACGTCATTCTGCTCTGCCTTATGTACCAACAACGAAAGCACAGAAGGATGGGAAAATGCTGGTGAAACTCAAGAGTTGAACAGTTCTGTGCCTTTACATACATACATACATTACGTTTCTTGTCTTTAGGACTCAACAGGGGAGTCCACAGACAATACCTGGGCAAATTCTGAGAATATCAAATTTGAATGATACAATTCATTCAATGCTGTTCTGAAAAACCATAGATTAAAGGGTCCAAATTTTGTAATCTAAATCTAAGTCTGTGATGTCTGGTGCGATTCATATATGATCTAAATAGCAAGTATGTGTACATGTACAATACGTAAGTGAAAGCCTGCCTAGGCGTGTTGAAAACAATGTACATCCTTGCACAACCAAACATGTCTGTAAAAGGTCAGCATAAAACAGAGATAGGCTAACATGATTTGTCAAATTTAAATGCATCAAATGTATATGTGCCTGTAGCTGCTGAAAGGCCAGTACAACGACTCAAGTTGTACTTTGCAATTCTGTGCCTTTGCGTGTGCAGCATCAACATGACTGCCCTCCAAGGTGCGAAACCTGTGGCACCAGCTTCAAATGTGTGAGTGTGGACCAGATCTCTGTTGTTGCATCAGCAGTGGCAGAATTACTCATTTTGTTGAGCTTCTAGACGATTTCACACAAGTCATTAAGGATGTACACTGTTAACAACGTTGAGCTTGCCGCACATTGTGACCATGTGCATGCCTTTGTTTGACTGTACAGTGCTGGTAAAGTTTACGCTTTTCAGCGATCATAACGGGAGCCTCCTAAGGCGGCAGCCCGGAGCTATGACCATAGGCCATAGCCCTAAGGGAAAGGAAAAGTCCTC
>JAABUP010005032.1_pt1 | contig 20768 bp, 19 predicted proteins | sample 5559201 | NCBI WGS metagenome assembly JAABUP01 (sample SAMN10711887, study PRJNA513373) | rock metagenome | isolation source: Antarctica rocks | place: Antarctica
CTAAGCAACGCGATGGCCGGGTCGAGGCGATCCGGACACTGCGGGTTGCCCGCCGCGGCGCGGTCAAAGCCCGTACCCAGGCGATGAACCAGCTCAAGGCACTGCTGCTGACCGGACCCGCCGAGCTTCGACTACAACATCAACATCGGGAGCGGGTCCGACCTGGACGGCCTCGCCCCGGGCGCGGGGTTGCTCGGCCACAATCGGGCGTACTCCGCCTGGCTGGACGGCCTGTTCGCCCGTCACCCCGACCTGGTGATCGAAAACTGCTCGTCCGGCGGCATGCGCGTGGACTACAGCCAGCTCTCCCGACTGAGCATGCAGTCCACCAGCGACCAGACCGACCCCCTGCGCTACGTCCCGATCTCCGCCTCCGCGCCGGCTTTCCTAGCGCCGGAGCAGTCGGCGGTGTGGGCCTATCCGCAGCCCGACTGGTCGCCGGACGTCAACGACCTCACGATGGTCAACGCGCTTCTCGGTCGCATCCACCTGTCCGGGCGACTGGACCTCCTGGACGTGGCTGGCCAGGCACGGATCGCCGAGGGGATCGGTGTCTACAAGAGCATCCGCCACCGCATTCCTGCCGCGACGGGTGTGTGGCCGTTGGGGTTGCCGGGGTGGTACGACCCCTGGTGCGCCGTCGGCCTGTCCGACAGCTCGGGCGTGCTGCTGCAAGTGTGGCGCCGCGGGGGAGCTGAGTCGATCGAGCTGCCGTTCGCAGACCTGGCCGGCCGGGAGGTCGACGTCCGCACGCTGTACCCGGCGGAAGGGTCCGGCACCGCGAGTTGGTCGGCGGCCTCCGGCGTCCTAACCGTGACGCTGCCCGACAGCCCGTCGGCCCGGCTGCTCGAGCTAGTTCCGTTGAGCGGCGCAAATGTCTTGGTGGATCAGTAGCCTTATGCCACCAAACGATGGCCGCGTCGCCTGGGAGCGCAGGCTTTCTACGCTCTGTCCTGCTCGGGGTCCTGTACGCCGACACCGTCGACGAGGTTGACTTCGTGACCGAGGATGGGGACGTACCCGACCGTTGAGGAGGATCCCGTGAGCCGCAAGCAGGTCCGCGTGTCGCCGGCGGGGGTCCAGGCAGCACGGCTGCGGGTCGCGGTCAACGACCGGCAGAACAAGCCGACCTCGGCCGTCACCCGGCGGATCGCCGAGGCGCGCGTCGCCGCCGCGGCCGAGGTCGCCGACAGTCCCGTCGCGGTAATGGCGGCGTCGATCGCGTCCAGTCCGGTGGGGTCGGTGCCGTTGGCGGGGTTCAGGGGTGCGTTGAGGGTGTCTTCCTGGGTCCAGGTGCCGGTGGTGGGCTTGTACCAGCGGGCGCCGTAGCGGGATGAGTCCGGTGGCGCCTGCATCCGCGATGAGCCCTTCTGAACGTTCGATCACGGCGGGGATGGACAGTCGCTCCTGGCCAACACCTCGCCGGTTGCGGATCCGTGCGCGGCGCGGCGGCCAGCAGGCGTACTGAGCGCTGCGGCAACATCGGCTGGTGCGGTCTGCGTACATCGACACCGTGGGTGATCCTTCGTGCATCCGCTACGGAGAGCTGCGTGATCCGGCCCCCGGCCCCGGGCAAGCAGTGGTGGGTGTAGCAGCAGTGGCAGTAAACCCGGTGGACACCTACCTGCGCTCGGGGCGCTGGCGCACTCCGCTGTCTTTACCAGTGGCGGTGGGCCGAGACCTGGTCGGCACCGTGACCGCGCTCGGTTCCGGGGTGAGCGACCTCAGTCCGGGTGAGTGGGTGTGGACAAACTCCGCCGGCTACGGCGGTCGGGCCGGCGCCACCGCCACCCCCAGTCCGCTGACCGGCTGCGCGCTCTCGGTGCGACCCAGGTGCTTCGTCACCGAGGCCACCGACGCTCCGGCAGCCGCCGCCAAGGCGGCCACCACCGGTGTGGACGTCTTCGTCGACACCACCGGCCACGTCAACACCGCCGCGGTGCCCGCCAACCTCAATCCCCGCGGCCGGATCCTCCTCCTCGCCGGCCGCGGGCGGGCGGACCTCGACCTCTGGCCGTTCGAGGTCCGCGAGATCCATCTGCTGGGCTTCGTGATGAGCGCGATGACCGTGCCGGAGCTCGCTGCGGCGGCCGACTGGATCAACACCACCCACCCCGACCGGCCCTTGATCGTCGACGTAGGAGAGGTCCTCGGCTTCCACGACGCCGCCCACGCCCACACCCTCCTCGAGAGCAGCCAACTCCCGCGGACACCCGATGGCACTGTCGGCCGCCTCGTCCTACACCCCTAACCCGGCGACAGGCCGCACTCGGAAAGTGAGTCCACGAGGTGATCCCGTGAAGGTGCCCGTAGACCTTGCGGAGGTGGGCGTGGCCTTCGGGCCTCCCCGGTCCCTTGAGGTGGTGAGTCACCACCCCGGCGCGAGCGGCACCTGGCGATTGCGGTTGGGGGGCGGGGACAGCTTCGCCCTGAAGGTGCTGGACAGCTTTGACGACTGGACTCGAAGCCAGGTCGTTCAGCAGGGACAGCTCGAGTCGGCGGCTTCTGCTGCGGGGGGTCGTGATGCCTGAGGTCGTGGCCCCCCTCTCTCTCCCGCCCTCGGGCCGGGGTCCGCACGCTCGCGGACGGTGTGGTGGTCGCGCGGGCGGCGGCGGCGACCGGGACGCTCAGCGTCGTCGGGGCCGCCGCGTTCTGCCGGGGCGTCCGGGTGCTGGGCGAGGCGCTGGCCGGCGAGTCGGTGCTCGGCGGCGGGTTCGGGACCGCACCGGACGCGACAAGTGGGGCCTCGCCGTCCTGGCCGACGACAACGACAGGGTCGTCGGGCTCGCGCACACCTTCTGCTCAGCGACACGGGCGACTGGGGACCGGATGAGGATCGGCATCGACGTCGGCGGCACGAAGACGCACGCGATCGCGCTGGACGACGCCGGGCGCATCGCGGCGCAGGCACGGGTCGCGACCGGGCGCGGCGCAGGCGGTGTCCTGGAGTCGACGCGGTCGGTGATCCGCGAGCTGGCGACGGCGACCGGCACGCCGACCGGCGGGTTCGAGTCCGTCGGCATCGGGATCCCGGGCATCGTCGACTTCAGCACCGGCACGGTGTCGCACGCGGTGAACCTTGGGTTCACCGAGCTGGACCTGGGCCGGCAGCTGGCCACGGACGCCGCCGGCCCGGTCCGCGTCGACAACGACGTCAACGCCGCCGCGTTCGGCGCGTTCCGGACACTGGACGGTATGCCGGACTCGGTGGCCTACCTCAACGTCGGCACGGGCCTGGCGGCCGGGGTGGTGGTCGACGGCCACCTCGTGCGTGGCAGCCACGGCACCGCCGGCGAGATCGGGCACATCCCGGTCGACCCCGCGGGGTCGGTGTGCACCTGCGGGCAACGCGGATGCCTCGAGACCGTCGCTTCCGGAAACGCGTTGTTGGCCCGGTGGCCGGCCGGTGGCGAGCAGCCGATCGTGGCGCTCAACGCGGCGGCCGACGCCGGCGACGCCGAGGCCGGTCGGGTGCGCGATGCTCTCGTCGACGGCATCGCCACCGCCGTCCAGGTGCTGCTGCTGACGTTGGACACCGACCTGGTGCTCCTTGGTGGCGGGATGATGTCGGACGGGGATGCGACGTTGGGGCGCGTGCGGGCGAACCTCGCCGCGCGGTCGGTGCATTCGCCGTTCCTGGCGTCCCTGCACCTGCCGGACCGACTGCGGCTGGCGCCGCCGAGCTCGACGGTCTGCGCGGTCGGGGCCGCGCTGCTCGCATCCGAGGACGACCCCACCCACCCGATCCCCAGGAGGACCCCGATGGCCAAGACCGCCCACACCAGCGATGCCCTGCCACGGCCCGGCGGTGCGTACAGCCACCTCGTCGAGACGAACGGGTTCGTCTACACCGCGGGCTTCGGTCCGCACGATCCGGCGACAGGGGTCATTCCCCACGGCATCGCCGCCCAGACCGAAGCGGTGCTCCGAAACCTGAGCACCGCTCTGGGCGTGGTCGGCCTGGGCCTGGCCGACGTCGTCAAGACCACCGTGCACCTGGCCGACCTCGGCGACTTCGCCGAGTTCGACGCGGCGTACAGCCGCATCATCCCGGCGCCGTTCCCGGTGCGGACGACTGTCGGCAGCACGCTGCGCGGAATGCTTGTGGAGATCGACGCGGTCGCGGTGCACCAGACGGCCCCCGGATGACATCGGTCGCCGGCGAATTGGTACTGCGAGGCCGGGTGGTGACACCAGACGGCGTCGTGCCCGACGGCGTCCTGGCCACCCGGGGTGGCCGCATCTCGGTGGTCGGGCCCGCGCAGCGATGGTCCAGTGCACACGGCTCTGTTCCCGAACCGACGGGACTGACGCTGCTGCCCGGGCTGGTGGACGTCCACTGCCACGGCGCCGTAGGACACGGGTTCCCCGACACGGATGCCGCCGGAGCCCGGGGCGCCGCGGCCCACCACCGCAGCAACGGGACGACGACACTGCTTGCGAGCACGGTCTCCGCCCCGGTCGAAGCGCTGCTGCGCCAGGTCGCGGTGCTGGCGGAGGTTGTGCACGACGGTGCCCTCGCGGGCATCCACCTGGAGGGGCCGTTTCTGTCGGCGGCCCACTGCGGTGCGCAGGACCCCGCCGCGATCGTCCCGGGAGATCCGGACACGCTGGCGGCAGTGCTGAACGCCGGCCGCGGGACCGTCCGCTCGGTCACGCTCGACCCGGCGACCGCACGCTCGCGCGAGCTGGCGGCGGTACTGCGCCGGCACGGCGTGGTGCCGAGCGTGGGCCACACCGGGGCGTCCGCCGCCGCCGTGCGCGCCTGGGTGCGCGACTGGATACGTGACGGCGGCGGCCCGCTGAGCGTCACTCACCTGTTCAACGGGATGCCGCCGTGGCTGTCCCGCGCGCCGGGGCCGGTGGCCGCCTGCCTGGCAGCCGCCGCCCGCGGCGAGGCCGTGCTCGAGCTGGTCGCCGACGGTGTGCACCTATCCGACGAGACCGTCGCGGCGGTCTTCGACCTCGTCGGGCCGGGTCAGATTGCGCTGGTCACCGACGCGATGGCCGCGGCCGGCACCGCCGACGGCCGCTACCGGCTCGGCGACCTGGAGGTCGAGGTCACCGAGGGCGTCGCTCGGCTCACGACGGGTCCGGTCGACGCCGCCGGCCTGCGCCCGCTCGCCGGCGGGACGGCCCGGTTGCTGGACGTCGTCCGCCGGGTCGTGCGGCATGCGGGCGTCGACCTAGCGGACGCGGTCGCCGCAGCGAGCGGGACACCGGCCCGGCTGCTCGGGTTGGCCGACGACCGCGGCGGCCTGGTGGTCGGCCGGCGGGCCGACGTCGTGGTCGTCGACGACGACCTGCAGCCGGTGGCGGTCGCGGTCGGCGGAGATTGGGTCGCCGGGCTCCCCGGGCTCCCGACATCGGAGGTCGCATGGAGGTCGTGATCGTGGCGACCCCGGCCGACACGGGCCGTGTCGTCGCCGACGCGGTGCAGCAGGCGGTCGCCGCCGGCGCGCGGGTCCTCGGCCTGGCGACCGGGTCCTCGCCGCTGGCGGCGTACCGCGAGCTGACCCGCCGGCACCACGAGGAGGGCCTGAGCTTCGGCGGGCTGTCGGCGTTCCTGCTCGACGAGTACGTCGGCCTGCCGGCGGGGCATCCCCAGTCCTACGCCCGGGTGATCCGCGCCGAGTTCGTGGATTCCGTCGACCTGGACCCGGCGCGCGTCCAGGGCCCGGACGGAACGGCGGGCGACCTGCTCGCCGAGGCACGGCGATACGACGCGGCCATCCGCGCCGCAGGCCCGGTCGACCTGCAGATCCTCGGCATCGGCGGCAACGGGCACGTCGGCTTCAACGAGCCGGGGTCATCGCTGACCTCGCGGACCCGGGTCAAGACACTCACCGAGGCGACCCGCCGGGACAACGCCCGCTTCTTCGCCGACGTGGCCGACGTCCCGCGGCACGTTCTCACCCAGGGCCTCGGCACGATCAGCGACGCACGCCACCTGGTGCTGACCGCGTCCGGGGCGCACAAGGCCACCGCGCTGGCCGCGGCCATCGAGGGGCCGGTGTCCGCGTCGTGCCCGGCGTCGGTGCTGCAGCTGCACCCGCACGTCACCGTGGTCGCCGACGAGGCCGCAGCGACCCGGCTGCGGTCGGCGGGGCACTACCGATACGCGTTCGCCCACAAGCTGTCGCAGCAGGGCTACTGACGGCCGGTGCCCGGCCGGGCTCAGGGGCGCGCGGCGCGCGCCGGGAGCGCGGCGGCCGCCGGCGTGACTCGGGCGGCGCGCAGGTGCTCGTAGACGACGCTGGTCCGCACGTCGGCGACCTCGGGCCGCTCGGTCAGCCGGTCGATGACGAACGCGTACAGAGTCTCGTTGTCCGGCACGGCGACGTGGACGAGGAAGTCCTCCGCGCCGGAGACGACGAACACGCCGATCGTCTCCGGCAGCGCCGCGACCCACGCGCGGAACGCGTCGATGTTCCGGCGCGACGGCGGGCGGATCCGCACCGCGATCAGCGCCTGCACCGGGCGCCCGATCGACGCCAGGTCCACGTCGAGCAGCGCACCGCGGATGACCCCGCGCTGCCGCAGCGCCCGCGTCCGGTCCAGGGCGGTCGTCGGGGACACCCCGACCGCCGCGGCGACGTCCCGGTTGGTCCGCCGTGCATCTGCCTGCAGTTCGGCCAGGATCGCCGTGTCGAGTGCGTCGAGGCCGGCCACAGCGGCCATTCTGCCGGACGTCGTACGAAATGACTGGCGGTCACCCGGACGGGTCCCTAGCCTCGGCGGTCTCAGCCGTACGAAGGAGATCGCCGATGTCCGTCCAGACCGCCGCCGTCCGGCCCGGGTTCGCCGCCGAGGAGGTCGTCACCAGCGAGCCGACCCGCTCGGCCCGGCTCAAGTGGGTCGTCGTCGTCGACGCCTCGATCCCGCCCGGCCGCGCGCTCAACGCCGTCGCCTGCGTGGCCGCCACCACCGGGGAGGCGGTGGAGAACTTGCTCGCCCGTGGCGGGCCGGACGGCGCCGGTCACCACCACCCCGGCCTGCCGTGGGCCGGCTGCACGGTGCTGAGCGCGTCCCCGGCGGAGCTGGCGGACCTGCGGGCGCGGGCGGCCGCCGGTGATGGGGTGCTGGTCGTCGACATGCCCGCCGCCGCTCAGACCCACCGCGTCTACGACGGCTACCTCGACGAGCTCGCGAGCACCGCTCCGGAGGACCTGGCGATCAGTGCAGTGAGCATCGTCGGCCCGCGCAACCGCGTCGAGAAGATGGTGAAGAAGCTGCCGCTGGCCTGAGCCGACGCCGTGGCTCGCCCTGCTCGAACGCCGGTCGCCCGACCGAGTCGAGCGGGTCCCCGCACGGGACTTCTGTTCGTAACACGTCGCTCCTACGGTGCGGATCGACCGAGTGGACCCGACCCGGGAGCGACCATGCCGCTGCACGACGTCCTGCGCACCGACGCCTCCGCCCTCGCTCCGGAGCTGACCGACCTGCGCCACCGGTTGCACCGGCGCCCGGAGATCGGGCTGCACCTCCCACGCACGCAGGAGACCCTGCTCGCCGAGCTGGACGGGCTCGGCCTCGAGCTGTCGGTCGGCCGGGAGCTCACCTCGATCACCGGCGTGCTCCGTGGCGGCCGGCGGTCCAGCGGCGGCGCGCGGGGTGCGGGCGGTTCCGCGAGTGCTGACGCCACGGTCCTGCTGCGCGGGGACATGGACGCCCTGCCGGTGACCGAGGACAGCGGCGAGGAGTTCAGCAGCGAGATCGACGGCGCGATGCACGCGTGCGGCCACGACCTGCACATGGCGATGCTCGTGGGGGCGGCGCGCCTGCTGTCCGCGCACCGCGACGAGCTGCGCGGCGACGTGGTGTTCATGTTCCAGCCGGGCGAGGAGGGCTGGGACGGCGCCGGCCGGATGCTCGAGGAGGGGATCCTGGACGCGGCCGGCCCACGGGTGGACGCCGCCTACGGGATGCACGTGATGTCCTCCAAGTACCCGAGAGCAGTGTTCGCGACCCGACCCGGCACCCTGATGGCCGCCAGCGGGTGGCTCGACGTGACGGTCCGCGGAACGGGCGGGCACGGTTCGACCCCGCACCTGGCGCGGGACCCGATCTCCGCCGCCGCCGAGATGGTGACCGGCCTTCAGACGATGGTGACCCGGCGGTTCGACGTGTTCGATCCGGTCGTCGTCACCGTCGGGTCCATCCGCGGCGGCACGAAGCGCAACATCATCCCGGACGACGCGCACTTCGACGCGACGGTCCGGACCTTCTCCGCGGCGAGCCAGGACCGCATCCGCGAGCAGGCGCCGCTGCTGTGCCGCCGGATCGCCGAAGCGTACGGGCTGGAGGCGGAGGTGACCTTCCACGACGAGTACCCGGTGACGGTGAACGACCCCGTGCACGCCGCGTTCGCGAGCGACGTCGTCCGCGAGGTGTTCGGCGAGGAGACGTTCGCGCCGATGGCCTTCCCGCAGGCCGGTTCCGAGGACTTCTCGCGGGTGTTGGAGAAGGTCCCCGGCTGCTACCTGTTCCTGGGCGCCAGCCCCAGCGACGACGCGACCACGGCACCGAGCAACCACAGCCCCCGTGCGGCGTTCGTCGACAGTGTGCTTCCGCAGGGAGCACTGCTCCACGCCGAGTTGGCGGTGCGCGCCCTCGAGCGGGACGCCGGCGCGCGGCTGACCGCCGGGACGGTCGCCGCGTGAGCACCGATCTGTCCGGAGGTGTGCGCACCCTGCTGCACGGCGGGCGGGTCTTCGACGGGTCCGCCGGCCCTCACGCACGACCTCCGCACACAACACCTACCCCCGCAGACGGCCCGTTGAAGAACGTTGGTGACGTGGCATGGGCGACCTCACCGGCGGCTCCAAACGCGGAGTCCGGGCTCAGGTCCCCGCGCCGAGGCTGGATGGCCACGGACGGGTACCGGTCTCCGTGAGCCCCGCCGGCCGGGGATGGCGTCCTCGATCCGGGCCAGGTCGTCGGTCGTGAGGTCGAGGTCCATCGCGGGCGCCTCGCGCCGCGCGCAACGACCCCGGCCGACCGCCGACCACCTGCGTCTGGGCGACGACGCCCTGGCGGTGCCGTGATCTGGTGCCTGACCGATGAGAAGTGCCGCTGAGCGTGGTCGGTGTGAGGGAGAACTGGTTGGGTCGGCATGCTGGGGCGCACAGGAAGGAAGCACTCATGGGGCTGGTGATCTGCGATATGTCCACCTCGCTCGACGGGTACGTCACCGGACCGGATGACAGCCGCGAGAATCCGTTCGGTGACGGCGCCGGGATGCTGCACGACTGGATGTTCGACGCGGCCACCGACGAGGACCGGGCCGTGCTGCAGGAGATGCTCGACGGGGTCGGCGCAATCGTGATGGGTCGCACGTCATTCGACAAGAACGAGGGCGACGGTGGTTGGGGCGACAGCGGCCCTGTCGGCGACATCCCGTGTTTCGTCGTCACCCACTACAGGCCGACCGCGTCGTACCCGCCCGTGTACACGTTCGTCACCGACGGCGTGGTCAGCGCGATCGAGCAGGCCAGGAGCGTGGCGGGCGACAAGGTCGTCGGCCTGCACGGCGCGACCGTGATGCAGCAGGCACTCCCGCTGGGCCTGGTCGATGAGATCCGCGTGCACGTGAACCCGGTCCTGCTGGGTGGCGGCACGCCCCTGTTCGACCGGCTCGACTCGGCGATCACCCTCGAACGCACCCACGTGCGGGTGACCCCTGCCGCGACGCACATCGCGTTCCGGGTGGTGCGCTGAGCCGCAGCCGGGCGTGGCCTTCTTCGGAAGCCTGAACAGAGCTCTGAGTCATCCGCTCGGACAAGCGCACCGCTGAAGCCGGTGATCGGAGCCACGCCGGCCTCCTGTGGAGCACTTCAGGGCACGCGAGTCCATGGTCCGCGTGGTCCAGCGGGCAGCGGGTCAGCGGGGGCGTCCAGCTGCGAGTCGATGTCGACGTCGTCGCCGGCCGCGACCCCGGCGGCGGTCCGGACTGAGCGGGACGAGGAAGCGGCCGCCCATCGACGCGACCGTGGTGCGGTGGGTGTGGCCGCCGACCGTGATCCGCACGGCCGGGCGCTTCCCGGCGCCGAGCGCCCACCACGTCTGCCGGCACAGCCATGCCCGTCGCCGTCTTCCCGCCCAGCTCGACGGCGGTCCGGAACCTCACGAGCCGTCCTCCCCTGCCGACGCGGCGGGCGTGTCCGCACTCGGGGCGGCGGGCGTGGTCTCCAGGTAGAGGCAGAACGGGTGGCCGGCCGGGTCCAGCAGCACCCGCACGTCGTCCTGTGGCTGGAACTGCGCGACAGTGGCGCCCAGTGCCACGGCGTCGGCCACCGCGACGTCGAGGTCGTCCACCTCCACGTCGACGTGGAGCATCATCTGCTGGCGCCCCTCGGCGGTCGGCCACACCGGCGGCACGTACCCCTGCGCGGTGGTGAACGACAGGGAGGACTTGGTGCCCGGCCGGGCGATCGTCACCCAGTCCGGCTCGTCGGTGACGACCGGCCAGCCGAGCACCTCGGCGTAGAACCGGGCCAGCGCGCCGGCGTCCGGTGCCTCGAGCACGACGCCCCACCAGCCGGCGCCGGTCCGTCCGCGCATCGCCACGTCAGCCGTCAGCCGTCGGCCAGCGTCGCGGCGTGGTCCGGCACGAACGTCTGCATGTCCAGTGGTGGACGCCGGTAGCCGGTGCTCGCTGGGCGCGGCGGCAACTTGAGCCGGGGCTGCGCCACCTGGTGGTAGGGGATCGTCGACAGCAGGTGCGCGATCGTGTTGATGCGGGCGCGCCGCTTGTCCTCCGCGTCGACGACGTGCCAGGGCGCCTCGGGGATGTCCGTGTGCACGAACATCTCGTCCTTGGCCCGGGAGTAGTCCTCCCAGCGGGTGATGGCCTCCAGGTCCATGGGGGAGAGCTTCCACCGCCGCATCGGGTCCGCCAACCGGCTCGCGAACCGGCGCTGCTGCTCGGCGTCGCTGACCGAGAACCAGTACTTGCGCAGCAGGATTCCGTCCTCGACCAGCAGACGCTCGACGATCGGGCACTGGTGCAGGAAGCGCCGGTACTCCTCGGGGGTGCAGAAGCCCATCACCCGCTCGACTCCGGCGCGGTTGTACCAGCTGCGGTCGAACAGGACGATCTCGCCCGCTGCCGGCAGGTGCTCGACGTAGCGCTCGAAGTACCACTGCGTCCGCTGCCGCTCGGTGGGTGCGGGCAGCGCGACGATCCGGGCGACGCGCGGGTTGAGGTACTCCGCGACCCGCTTGATCGTGCTGCCCTTCCCGGCAGCATCACGGCCTTCGAAGACGACCACCACCCGGGCGCCCTCCCGCCGCACCCACTCCTGGGCCGTGACCAGCTGGGCCTGCAGGTGGAACAGCTCGCGCTCGTAGACCTTGCGCGGTAGCCGCCCGGCCCGTGTCTCGTCCTGGCCGGCATCGGTTCCGGACACGTGGACTCCCCACCAGAGCGCCGTCAAGTTCGCGGGCCCGACGGTACGGCCCGCGCACCGGACCGTTCCCGGCGTGGACGCGCGCCCGTACCGGCTCGGTAGCGTCGCGACGCATGGCTGACCTGTCGTACTTGCGCTGGCCGGACGTCGCCGGCGACGTCGTCTCCTTCGTCGCCGAGGACGATGTCTGGGTCGCGCCCCTGACCGGTGGCCGGGCGTGGCGGGTGTCCGCCGACCACGCACCGGCGTCGTCGCCGCGGCTGTCCCCGGACGGCACGCAGGTCGCGTGGACGTCGACCCGGGAGAACGCGACCGAGGTCTTCACCGCGCCCGTCGACGGCGGAACGACCCGCCGGCTCACCTGGTGGGGCGCCCGCACCGTGGTACTCGGGTGGCTGTCCGGCGACGAGCTGCTGGTCGGAACGGCGGCCGGTGAGCACTCGGCCCGGCTGACCGTTGCCGTCGCGCTGCCGGTGGCCGGCGGCCCGGCCCGCCCGCTGCCGTGGGGCCGGGTCGGGGCGGCGGCGGTCGAGCCCGGCGGTCCCGGCATCGTCACCAGCACGCCGACGATGTCCGAGCCCGCCTGGCGCAAGCGCTACCGGGGCGGCACCGCGTCCCGGCTCTGGCTGGACCGGACCGGGTCCGGCGAGTTCACCCGGCTGCTGCCGGACCTCACGTCCTCGCTGTCGACACCGGTCTGGGCGGGCGGGCGCATCGGGTTCACCAGCGACCACGAGGGCACCGGCCAGCTCTGGTCGCTGCCGGCGCCCGCCGGCGGAGCCGGCCAGATCGGCCCCGACCTCGACGCAGCGGTGCCGGGAGTGGCCGACCTGCACCGGCACACCGACTCCGAGTTCTACGTCCGGCACGCCAGCAGCGACGGGACCCGGGTCGTCTGGTCCTCGGCCGGATCCCTGTGGACGCTGGCAACTTTCGACCCCGCGTCCGGCGCGGAGCCCGAACCGGTGGCGGTCGGCCTCGGCGGGCCGCGCACCGGTCGCGCGCCGCACCGCGTCCCCGCGAAAGGCTCCCTCGGCACCACGGCGCCGGACCGCACCGGACGGGCCAGCGCCATCGAGGTCCGCGGGACCGTCCAGTGGCTGCCGCACCGCGACGGTCCGGTCCGCGTGCTGGCCGCCACCCCGGGCGTCCGCGCCCGGATGCCGGTGGTCCTCGGCACCACCGGCCGGGTCGCCTGGGTCACCGACGCCGGCGGTGAGGACGCGGTCCAGATAGCGCCCGTCGGTGTCGGCACCGTCCCGCCGACCGGCACGGTGCCGTCGGAGAGCAGTGCCGACCGGCTCGCCGAGGGGGCGCTGGGCACGGTGCTCGAGCTCGTGGCGTCCCCGGACGGAGCGGTGCTCGCGATCGCCGCTCACGACGGCCGAGTGCTCACGCTGGACCCGGCGACCGGCGCGGTCAGCGAGGTCGCCCGCACGACCGAGGGCGACGTCTCCGGCCTCACGTTCTCTCCAGATTCCCGGTGGCTGGCCTGGTCGCACCCCGGTCCGCAGCCGCTGGCCCAGATCCGGCTCGTCGAGCTGTCCGGGAGCTCCCCGGTCGGCGAAGCGGTCGAGGTCACCCCGCTGCGGTTCACCGACACCGAGCCGGCGTTCACCGCCGACGGCGAGCATCTGGCGTTCCTCTCGGTCCGCAGCCTGGACCCCGCCTACGACGCCGTCGTATTCGACATGAACTTCGCCGGCGGCTGTCGGCCCTACCTGGTGCCGTTGGCGGCGACCACCCCGTCGCCGTTCGACCCGTCCGGCCAGGGCCGCCACGCGGAACCGAGGACCGGGGCCGAGGAGCTGGTCGATGCGGCGTCCGACGTCGCCGCGGCCGTCGACGCGCCCACCGGGGTTCGAGGCCCGGCGACGTCGCCCCCGCGCACCACCGTCGACCCCGCGGGCACGGCCGACCGCATCCGTCCGTTCCCGGTCGAGGCCGGCAGTCTGACCGGTCTGGCAGCGGTCGACGGCGGCGTCGTCTGGCTGCGGTCCCGCCGCGCCGGGGTGCTCGGCGACGACCGCGCATCGGTCACCGACCCGCCCGCCAAGCCGGTCCTGGAGCGGTGGTCGTTCGACGACCGGAAAGTCGTCGAGCTCTCCCCGGACATCGAGGCCGTCCGGGTCAGCGGGGACGGCCGGCGCCTGGTCGTCCGGTCCGGAGACGATCTGCTGATCCTCCCGGCCGACCGCCCGGCCCCGCCGCACCCGGAGGACGGCGCCGGGAACAGCGACACTCGCCTGACGGTGGACCTGAGCCGGGCCGGCGCGGACGTCGACCCGGGCGCGGAGTGGACGCAGGAGTACGCCGAGGCCGGCCGGCGGATGCGGGACTTCTTCTGGCGCGCGGACCTCGACGGCTTCGACTGGGCCGGCGCGCTGGACCGTTACCGGCCGCTGGTCGACGCGATCGCCTCCGCCGACGACCTCGTCGACCTGCTGTGGGAGGTCCAGGGCGAGTTCGCGACCTCGCACGCCTACGTGATGCCCAAGGTGGACCCGGACCCCGCCCGGGCCCAGGGCCTGCTGGGTGCGGACCTGCGCCGCGACGACGACGGGACCTGGCGGGTCGGGCGCGTGCTGCCCGGGGAGAGCTCGGACCCGCGCGCCAGGTCCCCGCTGGCCGCGCCAGGCGTCGGCATGGCGGCCGGGGACGCGCTGCTCGCCGTTGCCGGGCGACCCGTCGACCCGGCTGCCGGGCCGAACGCCCTGCTGGTCGGGACGGCCGGCAAACCGGTCGAGCTGACGGTCGCCCCGGCCGGCGGCGGACCCGCCCGGACGGTGACCGTCGTGCCCGTCGACAGCGAGACCCCCCTGCGGTACCACCTGCGGGTCGCCGACCGCCGCGACCGGACGCACGAGCTGTCGCAGGGCCGGCTCGGCTACGTGCACGTGCCGGACATGGTCGGCAGCGGGTGGGCCCAGCTGCACCGGGACCTCCGGGTGGAGACGGCCTTCGACGGGTTGGTCGTCGACCTCCGCGAGAACAGCGGCGGTCACCTGTCCGAGCTGGTGATCGAGAAGATCGCCCGCCGTGTCCGGGCGTGGGTCACGGGCCGGGAGTACTCCCCGCGCCGCTACCCGGCCGATGCCCCCCGCGGGCCGGTCGTGCTGGTCGCGGACGAGTTCGCCGGGTCCGACGGCGACATCGTCAACGCCGTCGCGCAGGCCGTCGGGGTCGGGCCGGTCGTCGGGCAGCGGACGTGGGGCGGGGTGGTCGGCATCGACGGCCGCTTCCAGCTGCTCGACGGCACCACCGTCACCCAGCCGCGGTACTCGTTCTGGTTCACCAACCACGGCTGGGACGTGGAGAACCACGGCGTGGACCCGGACGTCGACGTCGTGCTGACGCCGCAGGACTACTCCACCGGGCGCGACCCCCAGCTGGAGCGGGCCGTCGAGATCGCGCTTGCCTCGCTGGCGCGGACGCCGCCCGCCACGCCGCCCGGGCTGCCCGCCCCCCGCGCCGGGAGGCCCTGACGGGTCGGGCGCCGGCAGACCGTGACGTCGGGTGGCGGAAGCGAACTCCCGGCCTGGTGCTCGGGGTCCTCGACCGTCTCCGTTCAGGCCGCCCGAGTCGGCCCGGGGACGAGCCGCCCGCCCCCGGTCAGCCAGACCCCCGTGGCCGGGACTGGCTGGTGCTGCACCAGGCCGCCGGCGGCAGCGCCGTAGCGTTTCAGCAGGTGGCCGAGCTGCCCGCGGCCGTCACGGTGCGCTGCCTCCAGACGCCCGACGGTTCGTTTCCCGCCGACCGTGACAACGAGGACCTGGTCGCCGTGGTGGCCCGGGCCTACTGAGTGGACCTGCCCGTTTCCCGGGCGGACGGCGAGATCGTCAGACGGCCTCCGCGACTCCTGCCGTGCCGGTAGCCGCGTCGGGACTGGCGCGGACGAGCCGATGGCGCCTCGGGCGCTTCACTACGGTGTCGGCGCCGGCCGGTCGTTCCACCCTTAAGTCCGATGTAGTCGTGCGGCGTCGCCGGTGAACGGGGGCGCGGCCGAGACCGGTGTCACTTGCGCTCCCCGATCATGGAGGTCTAGCTGTGGTTGACCTTCCTTACGCGAACCCGGCCGGTCGGCTGTGGCACTTCTACGACGAGGTGGTCGCCGCCGTCGGGTCTACGCCGAATCAGCCCGTGAGCGTCATCTTGGGCCGGGTTTGGGAGTTGGGAGTGCGGCCAGATGCCGGCGAGCTGTCTCGGCGGATGGCCCTGGTGTTCGACCTGCTCAACCAGGTCCAGAAGCAGGTGACAGCTGCGGGCGACGCCGACGAGGTCGAGCACAACCTGGAGCACTTCGGGTCTTGGGAGGCGGCCGTATTGGCGCTCACCCGGTTCTACGTACCCGTTCACTCCGCCGACGTGAACCTGGGGGCGAGCCTTGGGGCAGCCCAGATGTCCGGCCTACGGGGGTGCGCGCTCGCGCTGCGCAGAGCCGGTCGCCGCGAGCCGGATCCCGTGGACCCGCGGGTGAAGGCGGCTCGTGACCAGGTCGCCGAGCTGCTCAACTCGGTCGAGATCCTCGATGGCTTTCCGGTCGAGCTCCGCGAGTACGTCGCCGGCCAGCTCCGCCGGGTCCTGGCGACGCTGGACGACGCGCCGCTCGCCGGGATGGGCCCAGTTCAGCGGGTCGTCGACGAGACCGTCACCGGCTTGTTTCGCGTGGCGACCGTCAGCGGCGATGAGGTACGCGAGCAGACCAAGCGGGACAGCTCGGACTCGACGACCAGCCTGGGGAAGTTGCTGGCGGCGCTGACGGCCCTCAACGTCGTGTGCACGCTCGTGATGAACGCGCCGAAAGTGATCGACACCATGCAGGCCGTTGGTGAGCTGACCCAGGGCCTGGCCCGCTGACGACCGACCAATATCGCCCGGTGGCGGAGTCCGTCGGAATGGGGATCCGACCGAATCAGCAAGTCGGTGCCGGACCGTGTGTAGCTTGTTGGCCGTGACTCGGTCGTATCGCAGCTGTCGACGGGCTTCGGCCGTGGTCGACGGTCTGCTGCGCTGACCAGTCCCACTCGGAGCCACTGAGGGCGGCGCCAGATGTTGCTGCCCTGCCGCCTTCCTTGGCGGGGCGCCCCGGGTGACCGACGTTCCGCCGTTCGCTCGACGGGACGGATCTCATGACCATCGACATTGACGCCACAGCCGTTGACCTCGCGCGCGGCGCAGCGCACGTCCTACCGCAAGACGGGCTCGCCGCAGCGCTGACCACAGCGCAGAAGCAGGGCCGGCCGCTCCGGGTGAAGTTCGGGATCGACCCGTCCGGCAGCGACCTGACGCTCGGCCATGCGGTCGTCCTGCGGAAGCTGCGGCAATTCCAGGACCACGGTCACACCGCCGTCCTGGTCATCGGCGACTTCACCGGCACCGTCGGCGACCCCACCGGGCGCAGCGCGGTCCGCAACGCCATGACCCTGAGCGAGACCACACGTAACGCCGAGACCTACCTACAGCAGGCCAGCACGGTGTTGCGCTCCGACCGACTCCAGGTGCGTCACAACACCGAGTGGCTGGCCACCATGGACCTGAGCGAGGTCCTGTCCCAGGCCCAGCACTTGACGGTCGCTCAGCTGCTGGAACGAGACGACTTCGCAGCTCGCTACCGGGAGCGCCGGCCGATCTCCCTGTCCGAGTTCGTTTACCCCCTCCTGCAGGGCATCGACTCCGTGGCCGTGAAGGCAGACGTCGAGCTCGGCGGCAGCGACCAGCTGTTCAACCTCACGACCGGACGCGACCTACAACGCGCTGCAGGACAGACGCCACAAGTCGTCCTCACGATGCCGCTCCTCGAGGGCCTGGACGGCGTCCAGAAGATGAGCAAGTCGTTGGGCAACTACGTCGCCCTCACTGAGGCCCCCGAGGAGCAGTTCGGCAAGCTCATGTCGGTACCGGACACCCTGATCGACCGCTACACCCAGCTGTGCACCAACGCCCCAGAGGAGGAGCTGCTCGCCGTCCGCGCGGACGTCAGCGCCGGCGGTCCTTCGGCCGCCCGGGCGAAGCGACGGATGGCGCGCAGGGTCGTCGAGACGTACCACGGAGCAGCTGGGGCCGAACAGGCCGAGGCGGCCTTCGACCACCGCTTCCGCGACCGAGCCGTGCCCAAGAACGCCCCGCAAATCGAGCTGCCGGTCGACGAGAGCGTGCACTTGCCCGCCGTTCTCGTCGACGCGGGACTGTCCTCATCACGAGCCGAAGCGCGACGCATGATCGACAGCGGCGCCGTCCGCCTCAACGGGCACCGTCTCCCCGCAGGGGCCTACGACCACGCACGCAGTGACCTGGCCGACAAGGTCGTCCAGGTGGGTCGCCGCCGTAGCGCTCAGCTACGTCCGTGAATCGACACGGCGAAGAGGCGGAGTGCCTGCCGCCTGGGGAACCTCTAGCGGGACACCCGCCGGCCGAGGTCGGCGGCGACGTCGGCCTTGTGGCGGTGTCCCAGCAGACCGCCCGCGTGCGGGTTCCGGTGGGGGGTCCAGCCCGGACAGTGGCGGCATGAGCGAGGTGTTGGTCGGATATTTGCGCTGCTCGACCGTCGAGCGGGCCGCGGCCGATGAGCTGCCACCCCACGTGACGGTCGCTCGGGGCGCGTGTCGAGGTTGGCTCAGCTGGCGATGGTGTCCGTGGCCCGGGACCACCGGCATCGCCAGGACGGGTCGTCGCGCTGGTAGACGTCGAGGTGCCAGCAGGCGAGGTGGCCGGGTGGGCCGCCACCGATGCTGATCTGGATCTCAGACCGGTACCGGAGCACCGCCAGGTGGGCGTCGAGGACCACCTCGATGGGTGTCACGGGTTCGAAGCGGTGGTAGTCGATGCTGCCGTCGACCGGGCCGTCGAGGTAGTGCTGCCGGCTCCAGATGGTGCCGCTCGGGGTGCACGGGACGAAGGCGGGGGCGTGCAGTGCCTCGAGTGCGTCTGCGTCTCCCGCGACGGCGGCCGCCAGTCGTCGCTGCTCGAGCTCCGGAGCCGGTCGCACTCACGACTGGTGTCCATGGATGGACGCCAACGAACGCGCGTCACGTGCGAACGGCCGAGGCGGTGCACCGACTGCGCGGCGGTGCACGAGACTCGGACCGGTGATCCGCGCGGTCCTGTTCGACGTGGACGGCGTCGTCCGGCGTTGGGACCCCGCCCTCATCACCGACGCGGAGCGGGCTCACGGGTTGCCCGTTGGGAGCCTGTCTGGCCACCGCCTTCGCCGAGCCCTGGCTGACCCTCGCGGTCACGGGGGGCCTCAGCGACGCGGACTGGCGTGCTGGCGTCACCACTCGGCTCGCCGGTGCCGCCAGCTGCGCGCTGCCGCAGGCGGCCGCCGCGGTGGCCCAGTGGTCGGCCTCCCCGGGAGCGACCGACCCTGACGTGCTGGAACTGCTGCGCCGGCAACGGGCCGTCCGCACGGTGGCCCTGCTCAGCAACGCCACCGACCGCCTCGAACTGGACCTCGGCGACCTCGGCCTCCTCCAGGAGGTGGACGCCGTCTTCAACAGCTGCCGGCTGGGCGTGGCCAAGCCCGACCCGGCGGTCTTCGCCGCGGTCGCCGCCAACCTCGACCTGCCCGCGGAGCAGTGTGCCTTCGTCGACGACACCCTCACACACGTGCGCGCAGCAACGTCGGCGGGCCTACTCGCTCACCACTTCACCGACAGGCAGGCGTTGGCGACCTTCTTGGCCACCTTCCGCTAGAAGAACCGGCTGGATCTCGGCCGCGGCCTGCAGGCACCTACTGACCGACAGCTCGACGAATGCCTGCCCGCGTTGGGGGACCTCGCCTTCGCCTCACCGGGTCGGGGGGAGCTGACGTCGGGCGAGGACCAACGCACCTGCCGTGAGCAGGGCGACAGTGGCGCCGGCGATCAGGGCGGCTCCGGTGCCCGTGCGGTCGATGATCAGGCCGGCTCCGGCCGCGCCGATCGCCAGTCCGACGTTGTTGGCGGTGTTGACCCAGGTCGTGGCCTCGGTCCGGCCGGCGGCGGGCACCAGGTCGTCGGCGGCCAGGTAGGCCACGACGAAGACCGGCGCCACCACCGCCCCGAGCACCACGAGCACCCCGCCGAGGATCGGCAGGGTCGGTGCCGCGCCCGCCGCGGCCAGCGCGACGGCGGACGCCACGAGCAGCCCGGCCAGGTGGGCCCAGGACGTGCGGCGGTGCGTCCGGGCTCCCCAGGCAAGGCCGCCGCCGACGCTCCCGACAGCGACCGCGGCCAGTAGGTACCCGGCGGCCGCGGGGTGGCCGGCCCGCTCGGCACGTGCGGCGACGGCGAGGTCGAGTGGACTGGACGCGAGGGCGAAGCCGAGCACGGTGAGGGTGAGCAGTGGGTAGCCGCGGTTGCGGAACGGGCCGGACCAGGGGGTCGGCGTCCGGCCGGGGACGGGCGCGCCGTGCCGGCTCGCGGCCGGCGAGGTGGACATCGCCAGCGAGCCAGCGAGCAGCAGGACCCCGGACAGGGCGAGCGCGACCTTCGCGCTGCTGACCGCGAGGACAGCTCCGACGAGCAGCGGACCGACGGCGTACAGCGACTCCTCGACGACGCCGTCCAGGCTGTATGCGCGCTGGCGGAGGGCGGGGTCCGGCGCCAACGCCGACCACAGCGCCCGCATCGACGGGCCGAGCGGCGGGGCCGGGAGCCCGATCGCGACAGCCAGCGCGATGTACCAGCCGGGTCCGGTGACCCGGAGGGCGGCGAACGCGGTACCGACCAGGGCGGTGGTGCACAGCGCGGCGAGCACCGGCAGCACGGCCCGCTGGCCGAACCGGTCGAGCAGGCGGGCCTTGGCGGGCAGCAGCAGGCTGGTTAGGCCGAAGGCGGCGAGGGCCGCTCCGGCGGCGGCGAAGGACTCCGTGGCCTGCTGGACGGTGAACAGCAGGGCGAGTGGGGCGACCCCGTAGGCGAGGCGGCCGAGAACGGCGGCCGGGTACACGCGAGCAACGCCGGGAAGGCGAAGCACGGCGCGGTAGCCGACCGCCCGGGAGGGGCGGGACATGAAAACTCCAAGGCAGGGGTCCCGGCCCGCTGCCGACTACGGCGCGGGTCTCCCGGTGGGCGGGGGTCGACACGGCGCGTGACGCGCCGGAACCCCGCTAGCCCTGCAGCGATGCCACGGGCCAGACCGTACGGCAGCAGGTGCGCTCGGCCTCGCTCGGCTGACCGTGACGACTGGGTCAGGCCGCGCGGCTGCAGCAGGCGGTCGCGACCCGTGGCACGACCACCAGCTCCCGTCGAGATCTGGGCGCGGCCTGCGCGGCTAGGTGTAGTGCCCGGGGAGGTTGGTCAAGCGGGTGATGGGGGGCTGGTTCCCGATGGCGGTGTGGGGCCGGTGGTGGTTGTAGTGGTGCAGCCAGGACGGTAG
>JAABUP010005033.1_pt1 | contig 20758 bp, 21 predicted proteins | sample 5559201 | NCBI WGS metagenome assembly JAABUP01 (sample SAMN10711887, study PRJNA513373) | rock metagenome | isolation source: Antarctica rocks | place: Antarctica
AATAGCATGGCTGCCAATGTTGGGCTTACAACGCCTCGAGGCTCTGGCACTTCAGGCTACGTCCAACGTAACCTCTCACACATGAAACCCCGCGACAATTACGCTCCATATCCAAAAGACTACGATTCCCTCAAGCATCGACAACGAAAGCCAGATAAAGAGATACTGGATCATGATCGGCTTCGGGAGATTGAAGTGAAGGTATTTGATCTGAGAGATAAGCTTGAGGACGAAGGGTACAGCAATCCTCTGAAATCACAACATTGTCGCGAAAGAACCTGTTTATGCTAATGCTCACTTTTCTAGAGTTGATGAGGATGAAATAGAGTTACAGACTGAGGCCTTGAGAAAGAAGCTTTCTTCTGGAAGCAGCAATACCCCAAAGTCAGACAAGAAAGGCCAATTTAAACCGCATCAGGTACATGAACTGGCCGCTGCAAAAATAGAGGAGAGTGAGAGATTGCGGAGAGCTTTGGGTATTAGCAAAGACTACGAAGAAGGGAGTCACTGGAAAAAGCAAGAAGAGAGGCTGAGGGAGAGTTTGGGCGATAAATGAGCGCTCGCAAACAAACGAATTCATGATCAGCCCTCCAAATTTAGCGTGAGAACGTGTTTGCGGTGAAGAACGGCTTCCGTCGATGCTTCAATTACCAAGACACGTGGGCTTTCAGCGCCTGAATGCTGTCAAAATACAATGCTCAAACCTTTGGATGGATTTCGAGAAACTCTTCCTCTCTGGTGAAAGCCAGGGGCAATGACTTCGGCCGCGCGCCGAACCTCGACAAGACTGGCTACAAGGTACGGTGTGATGAATTCATAATTCTGTGGATGAGAAATGTTAATTATTTGACACAGAAGGTTTGGGCTTTTGAACGCTTTTGACGGAAACGTTCCCAAAGATAGACTGATTCGCCTATGCTTTGCTGTCCGCTCTGAAAGATTCATTCTGTTTATCCTCGACATTCCTTATGACTAGAGGTAAACCCCCAAGAAAGGTGCTAGTACTTAGGCTGTCTTCCCTTAGGGTCATCTATTTCGCTCCCTTGTATCTCCAAAGACCGGGCGAAAAATGGGCAAAAGTCTTTGAGACGCCTATATTGCCAGACCACATCAAACATGTTTGGCGTTATCAGCAGCCACCAAAGCTTCTTCGTTCGCAACAAAACCATTGAGTTGTTCGTTTGCCAAGATCTCTCTCATCCTTTCAGCCCAAATCTCCATCTTATCTACCACAACGTCAAAATGGTCCGTCCATTCTTGAGGTGTTGTCCCTTTTCCTCCGTTGCGCTTGGGGTCTTCCAGCGCAATGAAGGCTTCGACTGCAGCGTTGTATCTTCCTGCACGCTCTCTCTGTTTCTCCCAATCCTTTTTCCATGATTGGATGATTGGGTTTTCCGCTCTGATTCCACGGCTCTCAGCGTGGTCGCACATATCGGTGACATGACAGCTAGTGGCAAGGCTGGCGTTTCGATATGCTGTGGCCGTCTCAAGCTTGGATATTGATGCTGAGCTGACTGTCAAGATGGCATTAGCATGTTATCCTGTAAACTACCATGGTCCATTCGCCTACGATGAGTGCTGTTGCGAGCAATGACAGCATGCAATGTTGGGGCCATGATTTCAATACGGATACCGAACAGCTACTAGGAGGATTTGGAGCCAGAATACTGGCGAAATATGAGGGCGAGGAAACCATGACTATTTATCCTGGAAAACAGCTGTCTGCCTTGACATCAAAGGACCCACGGAGCCTTTTCTCGCCTCTTCTATGTGCTAATAGTAACAAAGGTCGTCGTTCCAAGCATTTCGCCATTCTCAACTTGACACATCATGCCAAACACCATCACACAAAGCCAGGAGCAGCTTTCTCATCATGAAAACCTTTCTCTTGGCAACTCTATATCTGAACGTACTGATACTACCTTTCCTTGCTAGCTCTTAGGGAATTTGCCTCTAGAGTCCGCTAGTGCGCTGCCATCATAGTCACGAGGAGTGGATGGGCTTGGGGGAGAATTCCATTGGATGAACCGTATGCTGTGACGTGGATGAACTTAGTGGTGTTCTCGCCATAAAATATCTTTCCATTGTTTTCGTTTGACAAGAATCGTCTTCGCATTTATAGCCTTGAAATGCTCCTCCATTCATTCCCCTTGTTCTCCTTGATGTATCACAACTCAGCAACGGCTAGCTTTTCACACCATGCTCATATTCTAGCATATCATGCATGCGTGCTGAAACTTCCTACTCTTACAATTCATTGTCGTGGCGTCGCAAACGAAAAAGCACTCAGACGACGCAGAGGGCTTGCTCAAAGCTTGTGTCGCTTCTCCCCACTGGCGATTTTTCTGAACTCCTCTTGAGGTATCCCCTTCACAAACCGCTCCAAACCCCCAAATACCTCGGCCACATTCTGCGCATCCAGCACATAACGCTCAGGTTTCCGAATCAAGGCCTTCACTTTGAGAAGACTATCCGCATTCAAGTGGTCCCCGAGACGCTCATTGACCTCCTTCAGCACTTCGGCGAGAAATTTCTCCTGCTCGTCTTTCCCAGTCTCAAACACCTTATTCACGAAACCAACCTGCAGCATATCCTCAGCCGTGATCCGCTTGCTCATAATCAGCGCCTCGTTCGCTTTACTGATACCAAGCCGCTGAACGAATCCCCGACTGGCGCCTCCTTCGGCGACAAGACCAAGCGATGTGAATGGTGTGAGGAGAAAGGCGTGGGGCGCTGCGTAGATGAAGTCGCTGAAGGAGATGAGCGCGGCGGAGAGACCGATTGCGGGGCCATTGAGAGCGGTGATGAGGATCTTGGGGTGCGTGTAGAAGGCATTGGTTACGTCGAGGTTGCCGGCTACGAAGTTTTTGATCGTTTCGCGGCGGAGCTCGGATGGTGCAAGCTGGGGTCTGGAAGCTGTGACATCGGCGCCTCTGAACAATGAGGGTCAGCAAGAATTGGCTGTTTTTCTGTGTTGGGAGACACATACGCGGAAAAGTAGCGGCCCTTGCCAGTCAATACTGTGATGTAGATGTCTTGGCGCTCTGCTATTTCGCGCAACAGATCTGCCAAGCGGTCGTATAGTTCTCGGGTGAGCGCATTGAGTTTCTTTGGTATGTTGAGTGTGATGACAGCTACTTTGCCATTGACAGACAGCGTGACCTGCTCATTTATGGCGGACATGATCTGACTGCTCGTCTTGAATTATTCGATCTGCTACAGAAAAGTTGGGTTGCAAACGATGGTATCGTATAATTCTAGAGTTATTTTCGTAAGACCATTGAATGAGATTGCGTCTTCATGAACGAGAGCAGAAACAAATACTAAATCAGTAGAATCAAATCCATACTGTACAATGAAATACTGCCCTTCATAACTTGCCGGTCTCCACTAGAAATCTGGGGAAGCTCTGATGCCGAGGTTCATGCCCCTCGGCTGGACTAACTCTTTGTGGTAATATCGAATGCATTGCCATCAAGTACTCGCAGACGATTCTACCATCTATCCACCCGGTCATTCAGTCATGGCTTCGAAGTGCTGTCAAGTACTATGGCGGCATGTCAAGGCCCCACCATTTCGATCTCCTCCAGTACTAGCCACTCACAGATCCGGTGGCTCCAATCTCGAGGTCTTCAAGGTTAGCTCGACAACACTCATTTCCTCAAATTCTGACTACATACTGACTCTTATTTACAGTTCGGCATGTATATCATGTTCCCCATCGGCTGGATGTACTACTTCGGCACGAATCTCGAATCCCGCTTTTCAGTGCCTGATTTTTGGCCGGAACCCGGAACCACTCATAGAATCCCTTTCGAGAAGGAGGAATTGGATCAATTGGCGGAGCAGCTGAAGGCGCAGAGATTGGAGAAGAGAAGGAGGAGATTGGAGCGGGTGAGGGCGGAGATGAAAGCGGATGGGGTTGAAGAGACGCCGCAGATTGATGGGAAAGTGGAGGAGGTGGAGCAGAAGAGACAGGTGGCGGTTTCGGAAGGGACTTTTGGGGTCGGGGCTATTGAGAAGTGGGCTGGGGGGAAATGACAGCTCTTGTGCTAAGACGAAGGGTAAAGCGGGCGTGGCTGCATAGCGTTGCATGGTAATGGCGTTCTGGCCAATCAGGATGTCAAGAGTTTTATTTGAGGTTGACGGACGATGAAATATGGTATTCGATTGAGTTCGAATCACGTTGAAAGGGGGATGCTTTGAAGTCAACAATCAATATTTATGGATTTATTATGAAAGCAATGAGCTCAATTTAAATTCATGTCCGAGCTTCAAGAGCGATTGACGATTGTAGAATAGACGGGCCGGCTGGATGCTTCCATGTACAATGTAGGTCGTTCGTCCTTCTCGTCATCTTAATAAAAGCTATAGCTATCAGGTGGTGGAAACGATATGGTCGGGATGTTTGTGTACACGTCTTGGACGCTTGGGTCATTGCGGATTCGATCTGTCCGAATCATCAGCCATTACATCAGGCCTTAAGATTCCTCAAATTACCGAGGAAATTTCCTAGATTCTCGGGCCAGGTCCATTCCATGTCCAGCATCATGTCTTCCTTTGGGTCCCAGATAATGTTCGTCTCTTCGATCTTGAAACCCAGTGACTCGACTAATTTATTGGCTACGGCAGTCGTTTGGCTTGGCTCTGTGAAGATCTGAATATTCTCTCCGTCAGTCTGCACATCGATGACCCCGGCCTCTATTACTCGGTCGAAGAGGTGTGCCGGTTCCGGATATGGAGTCATTTTAGCTAAGATCCGGCCCTTCTGCTCGAAAATATGCTTCGTAGGTGTCACGGTACCACCGAAGTCTTTAATTGCCAGCCGCATTTCTGTCAAAGTGCGCGGTTTTGAATCCGTTCTGCATTCAATAATGATAGCCACAGAGTGTGGCATCATGGCCTCAATGGTGACGTTCTCAAGGGGAGCCCCGCTTTGTGAAACGCCTTGACCTCTTGCGATCGCATTTTCAATTGAGGCTTTTGGGAAGCCTATCTTTTTGGCCTTGGTGACGAGATCGGCAAGACGGGGGTTCATCTGGATATCTGGCCCATTGTCTTTTGAAGCTCGAACCAGCTCCGCAGCTATAGCAGAGCGTTCCTTCGTTACCGAGGCCTACTGCCAATATGAGCCATCCTGGCTTCAGACTTGCCCACTGCTAGACGTACATCTTCTTTTGCTTTGTCGTGTTTGATCTTGGACCATCTGTTGTGCCCTGATCTAGATGCTGCTGTAGTTGAGAGATAACGGCCTTCAGGAATCAGCAGTCTCCTGCATACTCGACAGATGATCATGCCCTGGTCAGGGTTCCGAATGCTTTTTGTTGTGGGTAATGCAGCTACTCGAGGTCTACTACTCCCTGGGCGCATGAGCAGAATCTCGTATTCGTGTCCAGCCTTACAGCCGAGCTGCTTCCCAAGACTCGAGGTCAATAATGGTGAAAGCATCTACACGTTGCTTCCCGTTCAGCAGCAGTGACGACTCATGTCCAAGCTTCAGAATGGAAGCGCAGCAACGAACGGTGATGGTGTCTCCCAAAAGCCCGAGAAGGAAGTCAAGGTGGCCGGGAATAATGCACATAGGGGACCACACCCCCAATTAGATAGATCGAAGCTGCACTCCCTGCCGTCCGAACAGCAGGATCTCTACTTGTTTCAGTTCTCGGTGGAGCTTGAAAGCTACAGCAGCTCCCTGGACTACGTGGACCTATGTGCACAACAAGGGAACATAGCCAAAGAGTTAATACAAATAATTGGGCTTTCGTCTCCCGCTCCGTCAAAAGCGGTGCGCAATAACCTTGGACAGACGTACGCTTTGATATTGGGGAAAGGCAACAGAAAGATACTTTTTGAGACAGTGAATCAGCTGTCTGGCATAATCAATGCAGGGAAGGGGGAAAAAGAGTTGCAAATTAAACATGCGGCTGTCTATTGCTTGGGCGAGGTTTACAAGGCAGCCGGAGACAGTGCCATCAACCTCTCAAGTCTTGCCTCTTCGAGCCTCCTACGTCTTCTGAAGCCGGCACAGAGCCATGTGGGGCTGCGAGCGGCCATATTCAGGGCACTAGGGAAAGTTGTTGGCATGATCCAGGGGTCGATTGAAGAAACAATTGCACGAGAAGTCTGGAAGCAAGGACGATCGCTCGCTGCAACGGATAAGGCAGCACTGGTGCAAGTAAGGGCTTGCGTCTGTCTGGAACAGCTGGTTAAGCATACCAAATTTTTTGATACCGCTGCCGAATTCGAGGCCTTGAAAACAGCAATCTGGAAGACTTTTGAAAGTCCCACACCTGCTGCCCGACATGCGGCGGCGTCGTGCTTAGCTACCACACTCATCAAGTCGTACTCAGAGGGGACACCGTCCAAGTCGGCTCCTAAAGTGAAGAAGCCCAAAAAGTCGAACAGAAACCAAGCAGCTGCCCTCGAAGAAGGCGAAGAAAGCACTTCAAGACCTGCCTCCCCATCAGGGAGAAAGACAACCGCCAAGCTCGAGTTCTCACTGGCAGACATACTCAGGCAGCTTTCTTCCCAGTACCACCGACCAAGTATCAACAACAAAGCTAGAGTTGCAATTGCGCACTGCTACATTAAGGTGCTGAAAGGTTTGAAAGCTTCAACTGTTGAGCCCAATTATGGACGGATCGCGAATCATGTCTTGTCGGAGCTTCTCAACCATCCCTCAATCACCCATGATCGCTATCGGCTGTTACTGACTCGACGATTTGCTCAGAAGATCCTGGCCGACTGTGTTGGCTCTAGTATTCTTGGTGAAACTGGACGTATCAACGCAGCTAGAATTTTGATCAACGAGGTCCTGAAGGACTATCCTCAAGTACTCAAAGAGGTGCCGGAGCCATCCAAACATTCCCTCATCGGCGCATTAGATGCTCTGGCGTCACTCATCCGGCTATTAGGACCCGCATTCAGTCCACTCGGCGATAGCTGCCGTGAGGCTCTTGTCCAAGTTCTGCAACACCCAAGCTATACTGTGCAGATACACGCTTCTCATTGCCTGCGTGGATTCGTCTTGGCATGCCCTCACCAACTTTTGTCATGCGCCTCTATCTGTATGAATAGCGTCACACGAGAGTTAGGGGTTCTTACCACTGGCCGGCAGTCTCCCCGTCGCTGTGTAGGATACGCCAATGGCCTCGCCGCTGTTCTTAGCATGTCACCATCACAGCCTCTTTACAGCTCTCTTGAGATCTGTTCCCGTGTTCTATCTAAAGCGATCGATTTACTCAAGTCGAGCGGCAAAGAAGAGCTTCGGGTAGCTGGAACCCAAGTCCAAGTGGCGTGGATACTGATCGGTGGCCTGATGGCGTTAGGTCCCAATTTCGTCAAGATACATCTTTCACAATTTCTTCTGTTATGGCGGAACGCTTTACCAAAGCCACTGACTAGGGAGAACACTGCACAACGCTCTGGCTCAGAGATCTCTTATCTTACGCATGTCCGAGAGTGTACCCTTGGATCCATTCTCTCATTCCTTGAATTCAATGGCAAGTTGGTCACCACCGATGTCGCTAAGCGAATCGCAACTATGTTACAGAACACCGTCGAATATTTGGACAATTTACCTAGAAGAAAGCAAGTTGAAGATGTTTCCCAAAAGCTATTTTCTTCGCTGCAACTACAAGATGTCGTCCTTATGGTTCGACGCAGAGTCCTGCAATGTTATTCGAAGTTAATCAGCTTCAGCCCGCATGCTAGTGGCGAGATACTATCACAATCCAACCTCATTACCTGGGCCGTGACATTGTTTGCAGACCCTGATAGTTACACGCCTGGAACGCTAGGTTCTTCGATTGCTAATGCTGCTGGTACTTTTGATAGTATTTGGGACTTTGCTGACAATTCTGGCTTCGGTGTCACTGGGCTAGTCCGTGGATCTGTAATCAAGCCTTTACCTGGGGAACAGTGCCCAGCACAACGTGCTAGTCGAAGATTTGGTCGAGATGAGTTCTCGGACCTGGATGAAGCCGTATGTCTCGCTGTGACCATGATCCGCTCTCGTGCTAATATGACCAGCTGATGAGCCCCATATGCGGAGCACAAGAGCATGACTCTGTGTGCCTCTACACTGGCCACCAGACGAACGTCGAGTCACTGCCAGATCCTCCGGCCACGGAATTAGTAAACGCCGCCATTGTTTTGTTTGCTACTGCCCTTCCACTTCAGAGCTCTAGAATACAGGAGGGTGTGCTTGAGCAGCTCGCTACGTTTTTGTCGTCGAGCAGCCTGCAAAGGGATCCTGGAAGAAAAGCTGCGGTCACTGTGAATGCGGCAATGGCGCTGCTGGGATTGCTCAAAGTCGCTGTCGGCGAGACGATTGCTGAACCCGGCGACCTCAAACAACCCACAGTTGAAAGAACAATTGAAGAAATACTAAGGGTAAGAGAATTTTCATAGAATCTTTGGACATGGGGCTGATAGTGTGCCAGGGGCTACTCCTAGACCAAGATCGATATATTCGAAGTATTGCCTACGAGGGTCTTGGGAGGCTTTGCAATAGTTCCGGGAACGCGTTCACTACTAATGAAGTCAATTCGCTGATTGAGACGATTGTCGCTAACAGAGACCCAAACGCTCGTGCGGGATGTGCAATGGCACTAGGATCTATACATGCTCAGGTCGGTGGAATGGCAGCAGGCCTGCACATGAAGAAAATTCATGGAGTACTATCATCACTTTGCGGCGACCCAAGTCCTGTTGTGCACTTTTGCGCCATTGAAGCTCTCTCTCAAGTTGCCGACTCTGCGGGATTGACTTTTTCTGGTCACGTCTCCAGCACCCTTGGATTGCTTGCGCAGCTCTGGACATGCGACAGTCACAATGAGGAATCTGCTGTATTATCAACTTCAAATATCGAGATTGAATGGGCAACTGCCGTTGTCATTGCGCACAGCATTGACTCGCTTGTAAACGTGCTAGGTCCCGATCTTCAGGATCTGAACAGGAGCAGAGAGCTCATGCTTAATCTCATGAAACAATTTGCACTCGACGACGATATTGCGGTACAAGCAGAGTGTCTGCGGGCATGGGAGCATGTTTACCTTTATGACTCTGTACACGTTGACCTTGGTGCTTATGTCCACAGGTTGCAGAAAAACCTTGATTCTCCTAGCGTTACGATAAAAGATATTGCAGTAGATGGCCTCTATAATCTGATGCGGCGAGACCCGGAAGCCATTCTTACAGTAGCCAGTGAAGGGCTCGAAGACCAGATCTGGCTGTTCCTCAATGACAACCCCACCCAAGAAGGCGCGCGCAATCTGATTCAGTCGTGGCTCGGTCAATCAAGCCTAACGGAAGCTGACAAGTGGGTTTCGAGATGTCAACATGTCCTTACCAAGGTTGCAAGTCCAAAGGTAGAGCTCAAATCACCACAAGAAACGAAGACTTCAGCTGCGCCCGATCTGCAAGACGAAGAAGTGGCAGGATTTAATGTTGGAGATGGAAAAGATCAGAACGCTACGGCAGTGCATGAAGCGACACAGGAGCTGTTGAGGTGGCAGACTCGAGCGTTCGCTTTACAGTGCTTGAGTGACTTGGTTGCCATCATAGCTAAAGACATGGAACTAGACCCAGAGTCTTCAGCTGGTCACGCCTTGCAGAACAGAATTGCAGATGTCATCCGTTTGGCATTCTTGGCGTCCACCGCATCAGTTGTTGAGCTACAGGTCTCAGGCCTGCGACTGATCGACCAGGTCCTAAGGGTATGGAAATCCCTCATGACTTAATCCGTGGCTGTGTGACTGACTAAAACAGATCTTTGGTTCCACGCCTGATCCCGATTTTTCAGAAGCTCTACTGCTGGAGCAATATCAGGCTCAGGTCAGCTCCGCATTGACACCTGCTTTCGGTGTCGACTCATCTCCAGATCTTGCTGCTGCTGCTGTGGACGTTTGTGCAACGTTCATTTCAGCTGGCTTAGTCACTGACGTGGACCGAATGGGAAGGATCTTGAAATTACTAGTGACGGCACTGGAAAGCTTTACAGGTCAGTCTGATTCGAACCAAAATTCGTATCATGCTCATACAATAATTAGATGAGGCTCAGGATTCCGCCATCGGTGAACTCCGAGGTCTTAGTCCGAATGCCCAGACCATGGTCCGCATGGCAGTGCTATCAGCTTGGGCTGAATTACAGGTTGCCAGCATAGAGCAACAGTATCTCGTCAAGGTCATGAAGCCTCACGTCGCAAAACTTACCCCACTGTGGCTCTCCTCATTACAAGAATTCGCTCGCCTGAGATTCGAACCTGACATCTCGAACAATACTGGACCTGCTAGACCAGACGAGGGACTGGACGTAGTGTATGCTGCGCTCAACCGGCAGACACTACTGAAGGTGAGCCAGGCCAGTGCCAAGTAATAAAATGACACCTGCTAATTAATTTACAGTTCTACCAGGACTCGTGGCTCAAGCTCGTCGACGCTATAGCCAGCCTAATCGACCAGGACAGCGATTTCGTATTTGATGCACTGGATGGCAAAGTGGATGCCCCGCCCAAGTTGAATGACTTCGGGCCAAAACGAGATGACATCAATTATCGGGACGAACCCGCCGCTTTCTTCTTCGTCCTGTTCGGCATTGTGATCGAGTCTCTAATCACAAGACCTAGCAATGACTCGCTTAATTCAGAGTCGCAGACACTTGGCGCGCTCTCAGCTCTGAAAAGGATACTGAGACCGTCGGTTTCTGGCAATGCTGTATTTCAGGATGCCATTTTCGCAGAGACCATGGAGCTCTTTGACCGATTAGCGCTCACAGAAAGCCTCGATGTTCAGCTTGTCATCGTCGACATTGCCAGGAACTTATGTCTTACTCATCCATCAGCGAAGGGTGACGATGAGAACGAAGACCACCTCTCAGATGATATAGAACAACTCTTCGAGCTCACCAGGATCATCGTTCTTGTCCTTGCGGGTATCTTACCAAACCTTGCAGAGCACAACCCTTCTTCTCGCCCACAGCTTCCTGATGAAGCCGTCACAACTATCCAAGCGTCTCTAGAAGCCCTAGTCGATGCTTCAGACATCTTCCCATCTATAATCAGGGCAGATCTTCACGCCAGCATACTAAACATCTTCGCCACCATCCTCAGCACAGGTGCTTGCCAAGCCCGCGTGGTGCCTCAAGCGTTCCCCATCTTCAAGCGCTTTCTCCAAAGCATAAGCTCATCGAATTCGATATCTTCATCCGCCTCAAGCGATTTAGTGCGTGGGTGCCTCCACCGATTCCTGGCTATCCTCTCCCGCGCTCAGCGCCGCGAAGCCGAGACTTCTCTCCCTTGTGCCAAGAACACCCTGCTGGCAACCACCATCCTCCTAACTACAGCCTCTCGCACACTCGCCCCAAACGACCTTCTCATCACAATCGCGTTAGACGCTATGCTAGACTGTCTCCAGGACATAGGTCTTGCCAAAGTCGTGGCTAGCTGTGTCCGTTCACTCCTAATGGTGACGCCCAAGACTGAATCCGACGAAGCAATGAGTCGGTACCTCTTCCCATACCTCCTCCGGTTCACCGCGGACACCGAGCTACCAGACCCGGAGAGTGTCAGATCGCTCATCGCCCAGGCCCTGACATCCTTTGTGACCACGACGACAGGCCAAGCCAGCTCAGCGGCCATGTGCGTCGTCGTCCCCGTGCTACTTACCCGGGCATCGGCAGAGGGTAAAGCGACATACCAAGAGACCGCGAAAAGGTTATTCGAGCTGGCGGGTGGAGCGCTGATGCCGGTCTTCAGGGGTGTAGTCGCGAAGATGAGCGTGGAACAGCGGGCTTTTATGGAGACTGTCATACGGGAAGGAGGTGGCTCGGGTAGTGGAAGGAGGGGGAGTAGAGGTGAGGGCGCTGGTGAGAAGGAGGAACCGAGTATTGCGCTGAAGATGACTTTCGGGGGGAAATGAACATGGGGTGGCTTTCATCTGACACATTCAACCGGGGGCTGGGTGGGTCGCTTTTCACTGGCCTGTGTCTCTAGTACTCGAGGGCGAAAGGAGACTGTGTAACATTGTACAATGCATATGCATCAATGAGTCTAAACAAGCACTCAATAGCTAGAGAAAGGGGTATCTACGCTGCAAAACCTGGCCACCATATCCCGAATGTTGAATGCAAGCTCTCCAGAGCGTTAATCATCCCAAAGAGACATAACCCACATTCTCCGCCTTCCCTCCCCCATCAGCACCACTCTCCCCCGTCTGCGTTCCCATCTCCCTACTTTGCACCGTATGGCTCCCCCCACCAGTCCCAGCCGAAGACGAGCTCTGCCCCCCACCACCACCACCCTCCACCCCCGCCTTCCTCATCAAAATCTCCCTTTCATGCAACTTATAACTCGAATACCTCAAACTCCCCAAAATCAACAACGCCATCACCCCAATCGCCATCGCCGCCCTCCTCGTCAACACCCACCTGAGTCCCTCCACCTCGCTCTTACTATCGCTATTCAACCTCACGCTGATCATATTATTGAGCTCCTGGATCTCCACGTCCCGCATCTGGTGCTGCATGCGGACGGACATGCGGCGGTCGTTGAGCATGCCGCGCAGGTCGTCGCGCAGGGCGAGGGTTTCTTGGCTGACGCGCTGCGAGAGGATGTCGGTTGTGTGGTGGAGGTGGGAGAGTTGGGTGTGGGATTTTGTGGTGGTGGAGGCGCGGGTGTTGAGGATTTCGGTGCGGAGTTCGGAGCAGGCGGCGCGGAAGAGGTAGGTTTCCTGGGGGAGGGGGGGTTAGTATTTGGCTGTGAGGGTGAGGAGTGGATATGTGGGGGGTGGGAAGTGGAGACGGACGTTTTCGACGTCTGATTTCGAGACGAGACCTTCTTTTGCTACATCCAAGTTGATGGCTAAGAGCCCTCGCACAGCTTTCATGGTCGTGACGCTCTGGTCTTCGGTGAAGCCACCTCGTTCTAAATCCCTCACCAGTGTGAACGTGTCGAAGTGGTGGACATAGGGCGGTGCTTGCAGATGTGGCGCTCGATGTTCTTCAGGCTTTTGTACCGTTGGTGGTCCCATCTGTAAGACTGTTTCTAACGGTATGGGTTTCCTGGCATTCTCGCTCTTTTTGGCTGCTGTTGCTGCCTCGGCTGTTTCTTTCGGATGCGATCCTGAGGCGTCGAGCTCGGAGGCGCGTTTGGATGGGTCACGGAGAGTGGTGTCGATAGCATCATCTCGACTGCTGTCTGCTTTCGGTTCTGCCTGTTGGAGCCGAGGAGGTTCTTTACTCTCGAGTGGAGCTCCAATTTTCTTAGGCTCTTCTTGTTTGATGGGGGGTTTCACTTCTTTCTCAATAGCACCAACAAGTGACTTCCCATCCTGTGGTTGTGGAGGCATAGATATGCTGGAAGGGGGAGGCTGTGGTTCCGCTGCTGTGCCATAGCGTTGGGCATAGCTTTCCTGTTTGACCGGCTTGGTGGTACTGATGTGTGCTTTCTGAAATTTGGCACGCTTGGTGCGAAGTGCATGGACCGCTAGATCATTTTCAAAGACGATAGCTTGTTTGAAAAGGTGAGGGTATAGGAACGGAAGGCGTGGAAGTGACATTTTGAATAGAGTAATAAGATCGCAAACATTGGGTCGATTTGAGGGTCTGGACGGAGTCGTTTCGGGCTAGCGCCATGCTGTCACAGAAGAGGGAACCCACTCAGAACTTAGCCAGTCCGGTGGCTTAGCACGGGCACTAGGTATCCTTTAAGGATTATCCCTTAGGGGGGCAGCCCTTTATTAGGTAGTGGCCTTGAGGGGCTTGACACTTCCTTTAGGAGTGACCTTTAGGGGGTGAACCTTTCTATGAGGGTGGGTTATAGGGGACTAGCCCTCGTAAAGTGATGAAGCTAGGAGAAATAGTACCGTATCAAATCTAGTTTCGTTATTAAGGATACGCGATTCTGATCGAGCTGATATAGAGACCTTCTATTTCTGCTAAGTGGTTCAGATTTGGCTCTGAGGTGCGCTAATCTTGCGAAAGCACTTCACATGTGGTAGATATATGTTAGAACACCCTCTAAACATGTTGACGCCACCAGCCAACTTGTCTGCCATTATCACGCCAATAGCCCAAAGAGCAAACTCGTCCGCTTCCAATACCCCTCCGCCTGTTTTCTGATTCGTTCCACCGACTTCTTCTCAAGCACTAAGTCACCCTCCAGCTTAGCTTGCAGTGCCAGCATTTCATTGTCTGCAGTGTCCGAATCTTTGGTGGCTGTGGCGTTGTTGAGATAGTTTGTGTCGAAGAGGATCTGAATTTTGAGATCATGCAGCGGGCTCATTTCGTCAGGTCGGCTGTTAAGGGAAGATCCATTGACTTCGTGTTCGTTCGATGTGTCTGCAATTTCTTCCCCTTCGTTTGCGTCTACGGAGACTTCGTCGATTTCCTTTTGGGCTTGTGCGTAATCAACCACCCCGTTCGTGTGTCCATTCGGCTGCCCATTCATACCGCTTGACCGGGGTTCGAGCAGCTTCTCTATTAATGGTGATATCCTTGCGATTAAGATTTTCTTCAACGTGTTCGTGGCCTGAGGAGTCCAGATATCGCCTCCACAGGCTGTCATTGATGCTGCGAGGTCGAGAAGCAATCGGTACGTCCATGGGGAGGGTAGCACTGGTAATTGGGGATCACCTTCCCAGAGCGACCGTGCTGGAAAGGTACCCGCTCTGCCTATTCTCTGAAAGCGCTCTGAGCATTTTTCCAAGGGAGACCGGAGGACCTCTTCGGCGTTGGCTTTATGCAGATCAGCAATCGAAGTGAGTCCGAAGCTGGTGTTTTGATAGCTATGCGGAAGATGCTGCCCTAATTCTCTCCACGTCCGGAGCAGGAAGCAACATCTTTGGCTGCGATTTTCTTTGTCCTCACTTGGGGAAAGCCTGCTAAGCATATCTTGTACATTCAAATATGTCTTATGTAAAGAATCATTGAGCTTTTCTTGTAGAAGACTTGGATCGTCTTGGCTGAGTAGAACTTGCTTGTTATCTAGTAGATCCTCGCTATCCACATCATCAATATCGTCCTCCCACTTCATCTCTCGAAGATTTCTGATCATGTCTTCTAGAGCCTCGATGCTCTCAAGGAAGATGGTATACTCATCGGACACTGTACTGAGTGGTTTGTTCCTACCCAGCGATCGAGCGCTGAGGCTTTCTCGGAATGTTTTACCACCATTTGTCATTCCTGTTGACGTCATTGAGGACTCCCATAGAGATGACATTAAGTCAGATACGCCAGGCTGCCAGTCTTGAAGAATTCCCTCCACCGCGGCGCCTACACGGTCAAGTTCTGAAGTACGATTTTGCACGATGCGGGAGGCCTGAACATTGAACACATCACGAAGGCCATCGAGAGCTTCAGCAGAGTCTATGCCTATAGAATGCTGATGATTAGAAAGCCATGATTCGAGGACTTGTCGTCGTAGCCGCATCAGTTCTGACGGATCCTGAACATCTTCAAAGCTATTTCGCAGACCGTTCAAAAACGACGAAAATTGTTTCTTAGCCCATTGCTTGAGTGATCTCTCAGATTCCATCTTTGACAGATCATCGTAACGTATGAATGGTGTGAATGTCTTGATATCATCATCTATCCATTGCTCATGAATATCGAGATTAAGATCAGTTAAAGCGCGTACACCTTGGCTCTTGATCAACGATGTCGATTTTAGCTTTTCTAATGCATTTGCAAGTTGATTTGGGATGACGGCCTGCGTATCCCTCAATGTTTTCACATAAAGGCGTAGTGCCACGAGGATGTTTTCATTTCCAGATGTTCTTTCTCCCATGTTTTCAAGGATGGCTTCTTGGCGCATGTGATAATAGTGACGTAGAACATCTCTCGCCGAAGAGCTTGTTGCGAGAGAGAATGCGCACATGGCTTCCACCAGCACATCTCGAGCGATATCCAGGCGCTTGAAGCGGCCATTAATCCTACTGAGGAGCCTTCTTCGCAAACTCCCCAATTTATCCCGCAGCGTCTCCAGATAAGGAGGAGGGCTAGAACGCTGTGATAGTTTTGTATGCAGCAGTCTCGAAACAACGAGAACCTTCGCTGCCAACAGCACGGACCCTCTGTTCTTGAGGAGTCGAGAGATGACATCTGGACAGCTTCGTAAGATGGCTAAGTGAGATGCGAAGGCATGGCGGGCACTATCTGCCATGACCAGTCTCAGTATGCCGCTCATAGACATTTCTAAAGCATCATAATTTCACATACTCGGGGCCTCTATATCCGCAGTCCAGGCTCTGACATTCGATCTTTTCCTGTCTAGTATCCGCGTGTTACATCTCTTTCCAATCTCGCCCATGTAGGACTCGACGTGATGCATTTCCGAGTCCATGGCAACGATTGATTCGGCAGTACCGAGGAGGTCGCGGTAGCTCGCCCTGTAGTACTCGACAGAGGTCAGCCGTCGCCACTCTCGTGCAATGGTAGTCTGAGGAAAACGGCAACGGGAGAGAATCCTTACCCCACCAGCGTCCTGAGCTTCTCCCGATTTGAGTCAATATCCCGTCGGAGCTGCTTCTCCATGCCACGCACAGCGGGGATTGGGTACTCGAACGCTTCCTCCCAAGAGGAGAACGTTTTCGGATCTGGGGCTTCAGGCGCCATGATGGGACCTAGTTGGGCTCCAATATGACAAGTGGAGGTCCAGAAGTCAGTATTGCGAAGTCTAAGGATGTTTTTGCAGTTGAATGGAGCACGACTGTAAGCGTGCTCTACAGGTAGGTAAATAAGGTAATTCCCAATAGGGCCCAGTCCCGGGGGCTCTCAGCCGCTAAGCACTGACTCCGGTTTACCGGGTTTTTAGCTCTAGGGCGGCTCCAGGGCTGGGCGCGTCAAGACAATTCCTGTTCGAGGGGTAGGATCTGTCCTACGAAATCACTGTAAACGCGAGCAAACACATATTATCTATTCGCGGGCAAAGTCTACCCACATGAAATTCATGAGCTATGCCCAAACGTGTACTATACTGAGTTCTCGATTCAGTAGCGAGCTATTCTACCATATAAACCACAGAACTTGCAACGGTTTCTCGCTTCCTCTCTGCGATGTCCCGATACATACAAAAACTTCCCTTTACTGATCGGACGCGTTCTCATCGGCGACAAAGCTTTCGCATCTGCGTCTGGTCAACTGTCGATTCAACATGCCCTCTCGTGTGCGGAATAAGCTACCTCGTATCGAATGCCTCAGTCTCTCGGGACGGACATGAAATGTATCCAGACATGTGCCTCCATAAGCTCTACTCTTTCAAGGCTTCCTCGGGCATGATAAAATTCTCACCCTCGATATCAACGCACTTTGCATGTACGGAAAACGAAGAGGCTGCCGAAATCTGATGTTTGCGTCTCATGAGTGGTCGTCCGCCGCAGACATCGAATTGTCCTGAACACGTCGGACTGTAACGGTTAAAGTGCTTAGGATCATGTTGAATTCATAAGCGGCTGTGGAGCAACCTATGCTGTCCTTGCCATACAAAGAACAAAGTCCGCCAATCAAGGTTAGTGACGATCGAATTAAATGCCCGTCGACGGGCTGTTATTCTACCATGACAGTCGTAATTGCATAAAACGGGTGGAAAGTATCAAGTCCAATGTCTCTGGGAAAGAATCCAGCGATGAATCTCCGTCTGATCTTGATCTTCCCGCCAGGTCCATGTGAACACGTCACCATTCCAATTACGCGGAAATGCTATCTGTTCAGGTACCGCAATGCCGTCGGATACTACCTCGAGTCCTGTGACCACGCAAATGAACTAAGATGTACTTGTTCCTTGGGGCGTTTCCTCGGTACCTTACTGATGTAGGATCAATCTTCACACCGAAATCCTCTGACCGGTCGATACTCCTCATGTACATCTTTGGAACTTCGCCATAGCTAACAAAAATTAACTTTCACTATAGTATGGCTATTCCTAGAGCTAAGTTCTTGAAACAAAGCAAAGAATGTAAGGGGCCAGGAGAAGTCGTCTGACAGCGTCAAATGGCTTCGACCCAGAACCCTGATGCCAAACACAGACGGTCTAAAGACCCGCCAGACGTAGGCTCTCAATTGCATGGAGAACCCTCTCCGTTGATTGGAGAAGCAAGCACTTCTGTATGGGTACCTCTCCCGCCCCACCTTGCTCAGCAGACACAGCAAGCGTTATTGATTCCAGAGCAACAGCAGGCGCGATTGTATTCACCGCAACAACAAGTGCAATTGCATCCACAACGATCCCCTATAAACCCCAGCTCCACGGCTGTGGCTTCGCACGAGCAAGAAGGATTCCGGCTATTGTCCTCCTCTCCCCCACCACCACCCTCCTTCTCCTCCTCGTTCCACGTAAATGATCAGTCAATGAGCAAGTGAACAAGGGATTCGTCATCCGCGAGTGACCGATCTCGGAATTCTGATACCGTCAGAAACCCCGAATTGACCAAAAGATGCGTAACAGAATCCCCCCAAAGTCAGCAGCGGTCGAGGCATCTTGTAGGCCAAGAATCGCTACCAGAGATACAGGTTGATCGTGCAAGCGATGTAATGGGTGAGAGCCCCCAAGTTCAGCAACTGCGTTCCGAGCTGGCCGCATTGAGAAAGGCAAACGAGAACCTTAAAGCTCGAATACAAGACCCCTCAGGGCGATTACAAGTTGTCCATAGGATCTATCACTCGTTCGAGGAATTGCCTGACATGTACCTTGATCAGCCTCGGTGGTTAGAAGGAGATGAAGGAATGGCCTCATTGCAGGGTCACCTACCTGTCACTGACATTGTCTCTTACATAGATCGGCATCCCGAGGTAATTTCCTTTGTCTTCCGAGGCACCAAAGTCGAAAATAATAAGAGTCAGATCCATAATGACAGTCAGAGTTTTCCACGTTCAGAGTATATCTATATAACGCCTTCGAGGTTGGCAAAGAATCTTGAACACTTTTTCGAACAAATACGAACGTCTTTGAGCCATGATGTGCATCTCGATCTCGAGGGTTCTAAATCAATTCTTGTTGCTCCATAACTGCAATTCTATCACCACCGTGAGAGCTTGATCAAGTACGCGTCTAATTTGCCTGAAAATGCATTCCGCGAATGAAGTCTGTTGAGGAAAATATCGACGACAATTTCGGCGAAGTATGATGAGGTGAATGAGTTACTAAGTAGGGGCAACATGTCTCGCAGACCCATACGATATCTCGTCAATATTAGTGAAGTCCTAATTTATTCAGGCAGCTGTTCTCGATAAGCTTACAAGGCAATCTCGGAACCCTTTCGAAAGTCAATTTCATCCTACTTCTACCCTGTGTCAGATACCAGCCCTGGAATACATCTGCCTCGACTTCTGCCGTCAAAGCAAGAGACCTCGGTCGGTGGGATTGAATCTCACCAAAAGAGAGGCCAGGACAAATTTTCTAGCGATGCAGAGCTAGGATACGTCATGGTATCCCTTCAGCTCCATCCAAACACCTCCGCTATGCTCGCAAAATTCCATCTCAAAGCCCCAATACCCACTAAAATGCCAACCAAATCAACAACCAACAAAACAGCCGCGCCAGTCATGAATCTAGGACTGAAAATCCTGAACAACATGAGATGTCTGCGTAGCCAACCAGCCCACATCGTCGTCGCAAGATTGATGACCGCGTAGTACAGCAGAAGCGTCGCCATAGCTTTAGCAACATCACTAATTAACCTTGGCTTCTTCGGCGGCTGCTTCCAAAGTGCTATCAATGGAACAGCTATCGTGGTCAGGATTTGTGCGCTGTAGGTATTGAGGACGACTAGCATCGGGGACCAGGGATAACGGATCGTCTTGAGCGCCACGAACGCCGACTCCCATTGTATGCTTGAAAGAGTTGCCTGGTGCCCTGTTTTGAAGAAATGAAAGCTACCTAGTAGACCAAGGACGATGGGACCGATGGCACTTTGCGAGAGGTCGTTGGTGTCGATTATTTCGAGGAGTGCGAGGATTTGAATTGTTAGGATGCCGATGGCGCCGGCTCCCATGGGTTTTTGGACAAGGACGACGGCCATGAGCCAGTTTGTGACGAGTAGAAAATAGCGTGATCCGTGGACGTTGGCGTAGCCAAAGACTTTCACCGATTTTGGCTTCGGGACTGATCCATCATCTGCATTGCCGTTGGTCTCTGGTGTCACCTGAATACTGATGCAAGGATTGCCCCACACGAAAGTCGTTGTGCCTACGACGAGGGCTATACCCAGTACCAATCGCGCTAAGACGATCTTGATGGTCTGTAGGAGCCCGTGGCTTATGCTGAGCCAGTTGTTGTCGTCAGCTGCGTCCAGAACCCAGAAGACAGCAGACATAAGTAGACCGAGTCTCAACGCGACACCGATCCAGAGTGTGGCCGATCCTTGATACGACCGAGTACCTTGATAGTAGCTTTTAATGATGGTAGGCAGAATTGTTGCTGAAACAAGAGGAATGAGTAGTTGCCAAGGCGCGGAGGTTGAGGAAGTGGTTGAGGCGTAATATGTTGATCTGCAATATGGCATTTGCTCTTCACGGCAGAGCCTAGAAAAAGAGGCAACTCGCGTGAGCGCTAGAAAAACACCAGCTTGGAAACTGCCTAGAATCCGCTCGATGAAAAATTCCTGACGAATCGAGGAACTGAATGCGATGAATGCAAAAGTGCCGAGGAAAAACAGTAGAATCTCGTCTTCCCAAATTGTGTAGGAATTGGAAGCGAATCCAATCGATTGACTCAGCGTGAAGACCACTGCCAGCCAACCCCACACAGATCGAGGATAGGGAACC
>JAABUP010005034.1_pt1 | contig 20753 bp, 15 predicted proteins | sample 5559201 | NCBI WGS metagenome assembly JAABUP01 (sample SAMN10711887, study PRJNA513373) | rock metagenome | isolation source: Antarctica rocks | place: Antarctica
AGCTTGATCTTCTTGAGTTATCCTTGCCGCATCCTCGTCCCGAGCACCGTTCTGCCTGGAAACAGCCTTTGCCAGACCTAACCGCCTCGGGCGCCAACCGGTCAAAACCACTGTGCAGAGGTACTAGCTCCCTTCCCAGCATTGCGGATTCCGCATAGGCTGCATAACCCGTAGTTGAAGGATCGCCGCCATGCTCCGTAGGACTTTGTTCGCCAGCGCCGCTGTGCTGGCCGCCACCCTCGCCTGCGCCGCGGCGCAGGCGCAGGTGCATATCGCGACCGTGGGACCGATGACCGGCAGCAACGCCTCGTTCGGCGGGCAGATGAAGGCCGGTGCTGAGCAGGCCGTCGCCGACATCAACAAGGCCGGCGGCGTCAACGGCCAGCAGATCGTGCTGGAGGTCGGCGACGACGCATGCGACCCGAAGCAGGCGGTGTCGGTCGCGAACCAGATGGCGAGCCGCAAGGTGGTCTTCGTGGCCGGGCACTTCTGTTCCAGCAGCTCGATCCCGGCGAACAAGGTCTATGCCGAGGAGGGCATGCTGCAGATCAGCCCGGCCAGCACCAACCCCAAGCTGACGGACGACGGCGGCTGGAACACGTTCCGGGTCTGCGGGCGCGACGACCAGCAGGGCATCGTGGCCGGCAAGTATTTGGCCACACACTTCAAGACGGATAAGATCGCGATCCTGCATGACAACTCGGCCTATGGCAAAGGCTTGGCCGACGAGACCAAGAAGTCGCTGAACGCCGACGGCGTTACTGAAACGATGTACGCCGCCTACACCCCTGGCGAGCGGGACTATGCCGCCATCGTCAGCCGCATGAAGCAGGCCGGGGTCGATGTAATCTATATTGGCGGCTATCACACCGAAACCGGCCTGATCGCGCGCCAGGCGCAGGAACAGGGTATGAAAGTGACCATCGTCGGCGGCGATGCGCTGGCGACCAACGAGTTCTGGCAGATCGCTGGCCCCGCCGGCGAGAACACGATGATGACATTCCCCTCCGACCCGCGGAAGCGCCCGACGGCGGCGGCGGTGGTCGACGAGTTCAAGGCCAAGAACATCGATCCCGAGGGTTACACGCTATACACGTATGCCGCGATCCAGGTCTGGGCGGAGGCCGCGAAGAAGGCCGGCAGCACCGACGCCAAGAAGGTCGCCGAGGCGCTGCACAGCGGCGCCTGGGGCAGCGTGCTGGGCGACATCACCTTTGACAAGAAGGGCGACGTTACCAAGTCCGACTACGTTTTCTATGTCTGGAAGAACGGCAAGTACGCCGAGATGTAGCCGCCATAGGCCCAGGCGCGTCCTGGGCCTTCCTGTCCTAGTGACGCCCTGCCCGACGCGCTCGTCTGCCCCGGCCCCATCCCGACCCAAGCGGCGCGGAGCCGGGCTTCTAGGCGCTGCTTGCCGCCGGGCGGGAACGCTGCGTATGGGGCTCCGACTAGCCACATGGTGCGGCCTGGGACGCAACGCCGCGCTCGGCGACGCTGCTCGACCTTGTAGCGGACTGGGCGCCGGACGAAGCTACACGCGCGACGGTCCTGGTGGACAATCCGGCGCGGCTTTATGGGTTCGCCAGAGCTAAGGCACCACCGTAATGCGGTGGTAGGACCGGCCGAAGTAGATCAACCCCTCATGCTTCGGCCCGGCCTGGATCGCATCGACTGCGCAGAAGAACACGCCGTGGGTGCCAACCTCGGATATCTGCGTGATCCGGCAATCGAACGACACGACGGCGCCGGTGAGCACGGGCGCGCCGGTGGCCAGGGTGATCCAGCCGGCCTGATCGAACCGCTGTGTCATCGTGTGGTCGGTGAATCCCGCGAACACAGGTGAAAGCACCTCTTGCGAGGCAGCCAGTGTGTTCACGCACAGGACGGCGTTGGCCTTGAACGCCGCGTACGAGTCGCTGCCGCGGTTCATGCAGACCAGCAGCGTCGGCGGGTCGTCGGTGACGCTGCAAACGGCCGACGCGGTGAAGGCGCAGCGTCCAGCGGGGCCATCCGAGGTGATGACGCTGACCGCCGCCCCGAGCCGGGCCATTGCGTTACGATAGGCTTCACGGTCGACCAATCCAGCACCCCAACCTCTCGCCCCATGCAATATGGCGCGTCCGATCCTAAAACGGGAGGGGGTCAAACGAAAACGGGCGCTCCCATGGAGCGCCCGCGCCGAAGATGGCTCTTTGAAAAACTAAATTTTGTCGGCAGCGTCGCGAACCGTATCCTTCGCGCCACCGACGGCGCTCTCGGTCTTGCCGGCGACCTTGTCGGCCTTGCCCTCGGCCTGAAGCTTCTCGTCCCCGGTCATCTTGCCGACGCCTTCCTTGACCGCACCCTTAACCTTGTCCCAGGCGCCCTCGACTCGGTTCTCGTCAACCATTTTCAGTCTCCCCAGCGGCCAGATGCCGCTGCCGTCATAACGGTCCCGCAGCCAAAGGGTTGCACCAGGCGTTCAGCCTCACGCGGCCGAGAGGGGCGGCGCGACCTCCTCAAGCGAGCGCTTTTCGGCATCGACGCCCAGAAATGCCTCGACAACCGCTGCCCCGACCATCAGGCCGCCGCCCAGCAGGTAGCCCAGCATCACCTCGTCGCGCGAACCCGTCTGGATCAGCGCGCCGAACAGCGTCGGCCCGGCGATCCCGCCAACCGCGGTGCCCAATGCGTAGAACACCGAGATCGCCACCGCCCGGACCTCAAGTGGGAACGTCTCGCCAACGGTCAGGTAGGCCGACGAGGACGCCGCCGAGGCGAAGAAGAAGATGACGGTCCAAGCCACAGTTTGCTGCGTGGCGTCCAGCCAGCCGCGCGAAAAGGCCACTCCGACGCCAGCCATCAATATGCCGGCCAAGGCGTAGGTCGCAGTGATCATCGTTCGCCGTCCCAGGCTGTCGAACAGGCGGCCCAGCAGGACCGGCCCGGCGAAATTGCCCAGCGCGAAGGGCAGCATGAACCAGCCGACCTGCTGCGACGGCACGTCGTAGAACCGGGTCAGCACCAGCGCGTAGGTGAACAGCACGGCGTTGTAGCAGAATGCCTGTGACCCCATCAGCGCCACCCCCAGCACCGTGCGGCTGCGGTAGTCCACTGCCAGCACGCGCAGGCTCGGCAGGAACCAGCCGCCCTGGTGCCGGCGCAGCCGCAGGCGGCCCGGCGGGACCGGCGGCAACGCGGCCCCGGTCTCGCGCTCCACCCTGGCCTCGATCTGCCCGACAACGCGGCTGGCCTCCTCGGGCTGGCCGTGGGTCATGAGCCAGCGCGGGCTTTCCGGGATGAACCGGCGCAGGAACAGCACCCCAATGCCGATCACGCCGCCGGTGACGAAGGCCAGCCGCCAGCCAATCTCGGGATTGATCACCGCCGGGTCGAGCACGACGACGGCGCCAAGCGCGCCGAGTGCCGCGCCAAGCCAGAAGCTGCCGTTGATGACGAGGTCGGTGAAGCCGCGGCGGCGCGCTGGGATCAGCTCCTGGATGGTGGCGTTCACCGCCGCGTACTCGCCGCCGATCCCCATGCCAGTGATGCAGCGGAAAATCGCGAACGACCAGAAGTTCCAAGAGAAGCCCGACGCTATGGTGGCGACGAGGTAGATCAGCACCGTGATGGTGAACAGCTTCTTGCGGCCGAGCTTGTCGGTGAGCCAGCCGAAGAACAAGGCGCCGACCACCGCTCCAACGAGGTAGGCGCTGGCTGTCAGGCCGACCTGCGTGCCGGTGAGCTGCAGGCGCGGGCTGGCGGAGATCGCACCGGACAGCGAACCCACCAGTGTGACTTCAAGCCCGTCCAATATCCAGGTTATGCCAAGGGCGAAGATCACCAGCCAATGGAATCGGCTGAACGGCAATCGGTCCAGCCGGTTGGGCACATCGGTCTCGAAGACGTCGGAGTTGCCGGCGGGGCTGCTGCTCTGGTCCATCAACGCGCAACGGCGCAAACCGGCAGAGGTTGCGAACTACTGCGCCGAGGCGCTCGCCTCGCTGCGCGTCGCGCCCACGCGCGCCGCCAGCGCCGCCGCCATGAACTCGTCCAGCGCCCCGTCCAGCACAGCGCCGGGGTTGCCCGTCTCCACCCCGGTGCGCAGGTCCTTCACCAACTGGTACGGCGCCAGCACGTAGCTGCGGATCTGATGGCCCCAGCCGATGTCGGTCTTGGCGTTCTCCTGCACGGTCGCTGCCGCCTCGCGCCGTTGCAGCTCGGCCTCATACATCCGCGCCTTCAGCATGCCCATCGCGGTCGCCCGGTTGCGGTGCTGGCTGCGGTCGGTTTGGCAGGCCACCACGATCCCAGTCGGGATATGGGTGATGCGTATGGCGCTTTCCGTCTTGTTCACGTGCTGCCCGCCGGCTCCGCTCGCGCGGAACGTGTCGATGCGCAGGTCGCCCTCGTTCACCTCGATCTCGATCGTGTCGTCGACCACCGGGTACACCCACACGCTGGCAAAGCTCGTCTGCCGCCGGGCCGCGCTGTCGAACGGGCTGATGCGCACTAGGCGGTGAACTCCGGCCTCGGTCTTCAGCCAGCCATAGGCGTTCGGCCCCGTCACCTGCATGGTCGCCGACTTGATGCCGGCCTGCTCGCCCTCGCTCTGCTCCATGAGCTGCACCTTGTAGCCGTGCTGCTCGGCCCAGCGGGAGTACATGCGGGCCAGCATCTCGGCCCAGTCCTGCGCCTCGGTGCCCCCAGCACCGGAGTTCACCTCTAAAAATGCATCGTTGGCGTCGGCCTCGCCGGACAGCAGGCTCTCGATCTCGCGCCGCTTCGCCTCGTCCATGAGAGTACGGAGCGTGGCCATGCCGTCGGCGACCATGCCCTGGTCCCCCTCGGCATCGGCCATGTCGATCAAGTCGATGGTGTCAGCCGCGTCGCCCTCCAGCTTGCGCAGGCCGTCAATGGCGCCCGCCAAGCGGTTGCGCTCGCGCATGAGCGCCTGCGCCGCCGCTGCGTCGTTCCAAAGCGCCGGGTCCTCCGACAGGGCGTTCAGCTCCTCGAGGCGGGCCGTGGAGACATCCCAGTCAAAGATGCCTCCTCAGCAGCGCAAAGGTCTGCTTGAGCTGCTGGTTGAGTGCGTCGGATTCGGTGGTCATCGCCTGTTGTCCAATAGCCAGCCGGCGCTAATACAGCCCGCCCATGCCGCTGTCGATGCCGAGGCCCGGCCCGCTGCTGGCCGTCATGCCGCCCGGACCGCCGCCGTCGCCGCCGATGGTGGGCTGGGTCGCGCCGGGAGCCTGGTCGGGCTTCCATGCATCCGTCACCCGGCCGGAGCCGCTGTCCCACGCCGCCAGCCTCACGCCGTCCGGCATGCGGAACGCCAGCGAGGGCCGGGTCCTTAGCGCCGCCGCCATGTAGTCGTGCCAGATCGGGGCGGAGATCGAGCCGCCGGTCTCCTTCTCGCCCAGGCTCGTGTTGTCGTCGAACCCGACCCACACCGCGGTCACGAGGTCAGGGGTGAAGCCGACGAACCAGGCGTCGTTGAAGTCCTGGCTGGTCCCCGTCTTGCCGGCGATGGCGCGGTGCAGCCCGGCGCCGGCCGGAACCCCGCTGCCGCGCGAAACGACACCCTGCATCATCGTGACCAACTGGAACGTGCTGGCCGGGTCGGCGATCTGCTTGCGCGCGTCCACGATGCTTGGCGGCCTGCCCGGCTCCCCGCAGTTCGGGCACTGCAACCCGTTGGTGCGCCAGATCACCTTGCCGTCGCGGTCCTGCACGGCGTCGACCAGCGACGGCAGCACCTCCCGCCCGCCCATCGCTAGGCCGGCATAGGCGGCGGCCTGCCGCAGCACCGTCGTCTCGACCGCGCCGAGCGACGCCGGCAGCACGCGCGGCATGCCGTCCACGACGTGGAAGGCGATGGCGTTCTGCGCGACGGCCTCCATCCCCACCTTCTCCGCCAGGCGGACGGTCACGAGGTTGAGCGACCTCTCAAGCGCGATGCGCATCGGCGTCGGCCCGTTGAAGGTCATGAGGTAGTTGTTCGGCTTCCAAAGTCCCTGCGCGCCGAGGTTCTGCACAAATGGCGCGTCCAGCACGCGCTGGCTCGGCGACAGCCCGGCCTCCAGCGCCGTCAGGTAGACGAACGGCTTGAACGAGCTGCCGGGCTGCCGCTGCGCCTGGGTCGCGCGGTTGAACTGGCTGCCCTCGAAGCTCCAGCCGCCGGACATCGCCAGCACGCGGCCCGTCGCCGGGTCCAGCGACACCAGCGCACCCTGCACCTGCGGGATTTGGCGCAGCAGCAGGCGGTCCGGCCGCGCCGGGCCACGGGCCTGGCCGGCGCCGGCGAACTCCGCCATGACGACGTCGCCGACCTGCAGCACGTCGCCCATATGGCGCGGCACCGGACCCAGCTCGTTGGCCTGCACCGGCCGCGCCCACGCGATGTCGGCGAGCAGCATCGACGACGTGCGCGGCACGGCGTTGGCCGCCCCGTCGAGCCAGCCGAGCTTGGCCTCGCCGTCCGTGGTTTCCAGCACCACCGCCAGCGTCCATTCCGGCAGCATGCCCGGCGGGTGGCGCATCGCGGCCAGCCGGCTGCTCCAGCCGAGCTTGAGGCCAGGGCCGCCTCCCAGGTGCGTCACCACGCCGCGCCAACCGCCGCGGGCGCGGTCGTACGCCAGCAAGCCGTGGCGCAGCGCCTGGTCAGCGGCGGTCTGCAACGCCGGGTCGAGGCTGGTGCGTATGGCATAGCCGCCCTGGGTGGTCGTATCGGCGCCGAACTGCTCGACCATCTGGCGGCGCACCTCCTCGCCGAACCACTCGGCGCCGACGACGGTCTCGGGCCGGTGGAACGCGGCGGGGTGGATGGGCGTCGCCTTGGCCTCGCTCGCCTCGGCGGCGGTGATGGCGCGGTCCTCGGTCATGCGGTCGAGCACCCAGTCGCGCCGGGCCTTGGCGGCGTCGGGGAAGCGGAACGGGTTGTAGTTGTTCGGCGCCTTGGGCAGCACGGCGAGGAACGCGGCCTCCGGCAGCGTCAGCTCGTCGAGGCCCTTGTTGAAATACGCCTGCGCCGCGGCGGCGACCCCGTAGGATTGCAGGCCGAGGTAGATCTCGTTCAGGTAGAGTTCGAGCACGTGCTCCTTGCTCATCGACTGGTCGATCCGTACGGCCAGGATGAGCTCCTTCGCCTTGCGGGCGACCGAGACCTCGTTGCCCAGCAGCATGTTCTTGGCAACCTGCTGCGTGATGGTCGACGCGCCGATCGGCCGCCTGCCGTGGCCGTACTGCATGAGGTCGTACCAGCCGGCGCGGGCGATCGCCAGCGGGTCGACGCCGCGGTGGGTCCAGAATTTTTGGTCCTCGGCCGACAGGAAGGCCTGCTTCACCACGTCTGGGATGGCGGTGATCGGCACGAAGATGCGGCGCTCGGTGGCGAGTTCGGCGATCAGGCGGCTGTCCCCGGCATAGACCCGGCTCATGACCCGCGGCTCGTAGTGGCGCAGGCCGTCGAGCGTCGGCAGGTCGGCGGCATAGCGCTCATAGGCTTTCCAGGCGAACAGGCCCCCAGCCGCGCCTGCCAGCAGGAGCAGCGCGAACACAGCGGCGAACAGCCGACGGAGCCAACGGAAGCGCGGGCGCTTCGTTTCGTTGGGAGCACTGCCCCGCAGCTCGTTGGGAGCGCCGCCCCGCCGCCAAGCCGCCCCTACCTTGCTCACTGCCGGCGTGCCAGAAATTGGCGTCCGGCCCCGATCGTTGTCTTGACCGCTCATCACCCGTCCCTTGTCCTAGCCGCTGACCCGCCCGCCATGGTCGTTCGCAGCCAAAAAGCCCTCTATCGCAAGTTGCAGCGCCGCCGCAACGCGCAGGCGGTGGTCGGAGCGGCGCAACGCCGCCTCGTCCTGCACATTAGACATGAAACCCATCTCGACCAGCACGCTCGGGATGTCCGCCGCGCGCAGCACCATGAACCCGGCCCGGCGCGACGGGTTGGCCAGCATGCCGACGCCGGGCTGCAGGGCGCCGACCAGGCGGTGGGCGATGCGCACCGACCCGCTCCGCGTTTCCTGCCGAACCAGGCTGCCCAGGATATTGGCGACGGCCGGAGGCACGCCGTGGAAGTCGGGGCCGCCGAACCGGTCGGCGCTGTTCTCCCGCCGCGCCAGGGCGGCGGTCTGCGCGTCGGACGCCGTGTCGGACAGGGTATAGACGCTGGCGCCGCGCACCCTGGGGTCGGCCAGCACATCCGCGTGCAGCGACATGAACAGCGCAGCACCCCGGCGCTGGGCGATGTCGACCCGGCCGTGCAATGGGATGAACACGTCCTGGCTGCGCGTCAGCTCGACCCGGCACCGGCCGCCGCATTCAAGCAGCCGCTTCAGCTCAAGCGCCGCGGCGAAAGCCACGTGCTTTTCGTAGGTGCCGGAGACGCCGATGGCTCCGGGGTCCTTGCCGCCATGGCCGGGGTCGAGCATGACAAGCGGCAACGGCTGGGCAGAAGGCCTGGTCACGGGCGGGGCGCCCCTGGCCACGGCCAGCGCGGGCACGCCGGAGGCAAGCCTCCCCGCCGCCGCAGCGGCGAGCAGGGCGCGACGGGACAGGGTGGGGGCGTCAGCCATGATGCCTACGTATCACACGAAGCGCATGGCCTGTGCATGCATCCATTGGACCCCGGATCATGCGGTCTTGAACTCATGTGACCTTGCGGACACGATCAGATTGCGGCATAGTTGCAACGCTCCGGTGGTGCGACCCCGGCGAGACAACGTGTTTGCGGCCCCGACCCTCGGTCACTGCCGCGACCTCGTCCACTAGCACCGTCGCCCGCGCCGCGCGACCTCGCGCGCCGGGGCGTCCAGCGGGTCTTTTGCCGACAGGCACCGGGCTGCTAGGCCAGGGCTGATGCCCTTAACTTGGGCAGCGACGCCGGTTGCCGGCGGCGCTGACCCGCTCGCCAGGACCCATATGCCGACTGCCGCGCTCGTCCACCCCCTATCCGGACTGAACATGCGGCAGCCAGCTCCCGGCCGCAGCGGGAACCCGCCCCCTCCCCGCCCCTTCTGCCGCCGCCGCGCCGTGCCCCACACGCGCGTGCCCCCGGCACACCGGAGTTCAAGCCAGAATGACGAAACGCATGCTGATCGACAGCACCCACGCGGAAGAAACCCGCGTCGTGGTACTGGACGGTAACCGCCTCGAAGACTTCGACGTCGAGACGTCGACCAAGCAGCAACTCAAGGGCAACATCTACCTCGCCAAGGTCGTTCGCGTAGAGCCTAGCTTGCAGGCCGCGTTCGTCGAGTACGGCGGCGGCCGGCACGGCTTCTTGGCCTTCGGCGAAATCCACCCGGACTACTACCAAATCCCGGTCGCCGACCGGCAGCGCCTGCTGGAAATGCAGGAGGCCGAGGCGCGCGAGGACGAAGACGCCGAGGACCGCGCCGCCGCGCGGGAGGCCTATGTGGCCGCTCCAGAACCCGCAGCCGAAGCATCCATAGCCGCCCCCAATGCAGGCGAGACGCCCGATGCAGCCGGTGCGCCTGATATCATGGATGCACTCACTGAGGCGTCGTACGCCGTCCAGGCCGACCCGGAGTCGGCCGAGGAGGCCCTGCCCCGGCCGGACCAGGTCGCCCAAGCCGCGGCGGTCAGCCAGGACATCCTCGTCGCCCCGCACGAGGCCGAGACGCTGTTCCCCGACACTGCGGCACCCGATGCGGCGCCGGCGGAGGCGCCTGGCGCGGACCCGCTCGATGAGCCCGGCGCGGACATGGCACCCGAAGCCAACTCCTCCGAGGCCGACGCTCCTGAAACCTCGACGCACGCGGCTCCTGCACCCGACGCATCAGCTTCCGAACTCAGCATCTTCGACGGTCCAGGGATCGATGGGGCCGCAATCGGGGCGGCCGTGGCCAATGGGTTCCTGGACGAGCCTCGGGAACACCCGGTAGAGAACGGTTTCGAGGACGCCGAGCCGCCGCCGGAGTCGTTGGGCGGCGAGGTCGAGGAGCCGCGCGAGCAGCGCGCCCCGCCCCGTTTCCTGCGCAACTACAAGATACAGGAGGTGGTCCGCCGCCGGCAGATCCTGCTGATCCAGGTCGTGAAAGAGGAGCGCGGCACCAAGGGCGCTGCGCTCACGACGTATATCTCGCTCGCCGGACGCTTCTCGGTGCTGATGCCGAACTCGCCGCGCGGCGGCGGCATCTCGCGCAAGATCACCTCCGCCGCCGACCGCCGCCGGCTGAAGGAGGTGACGGCCGAACTGGACCTGCCGCGCGGCATGGGCCTGATCGTCCGCACCGCCGGGGCCAACCGGCCGAAGCCCGAGATCATCCGGGATTGCGAGTACCTGCTGAACCAGTGGGACCAAATACGCGACCTGACGATGAAGTCGGTGGCGCCCGCGCTGATCTACGAGGAGGCGAACCTCATCAAGCGCGCCATACGCGACGTGTACTCCCGCGATGTCGACGACATCCTGGTGGACGGCGAGCAGGGCTGGCGGGCGGCGCGCGACTTCATGCGCATGCTGATGCCGACCCACGCGCGCAAGGTGCAGTTGTGGAAGGACCCGCAGCCGCTGTTCGTCAAGGCGCAGGTCGAGGCGCAGCTCGACGCCATGCTGTTGCCCACCGTGCAGCTCAGGTCTGGCGGCTATTTGGTCATCAACCAGACCGAGGCGCTGGTGGCGATCGACGTGAACTCCGGTCGCAGCACGCGCGAGCGGGGCATCGAGGAGACGGCGCTCAAGACCAACATGGAGGCGGCGGAGGAGGCGGCGCGACAGCTCCGGCTGCGCGACCTGGCCGGGCTGATCGTCATCGACTTCATCGACATGGAGAGCCGGCGCAACATCGGCGCCGTCGAGAAGCGGCTGAAGGACGCGCTGAAGATCGACCGGGCGCGAATACAAGTCGGCTCCATCAGCCATTTCGGCCTGATGGAGATGAGCCGGCAGCGGCTGCGCCCGTCGCTCGCCGAGACAAGCTTAGTTATGTGTACGCACTGCGCCGGGACCGGCCAGGTGCGCAGCACCGAGAGCGCCGCGCTGCATGTGCTACGCGCGGTCGAGGAGGAGGGGGCGAAGCGCCGGGCTGCCGAGATCGTGGTCCATGTGGCCGGGTCGATCGCGCTGTACGTGCTGAACCACAAGCGGGTGCGGCTGGCCGAGATCGAGAGCCGCTACGGCATGCGGGTAGCGTTCGCCGCCGACGACACGCTGCTGCCGCCGAACACCCGGATCGACCGCGTGCGGGCGCAGGTGGCGTCGGAGCTGCCGGCGCCGATCTCGCAGCTTGCCCCGCCGGAGCCGTTCGAGGACTCGGACGAGGAGAACATGGACGCGGCGGCGGACCAGGCGGCGGACGCTGTGGCCAGCGATGAGGGGGATGACGACGACGCGCCGCGCCCTGGCGAGACGGCTGAGGAGGGTGAGCAGCGTAGCCGCCGCCGCCGTCGTCGCCGTCGTGGCGGGCGCCGAGAGGATGGCGTCGCCGAAGGCGCCGCCCCGGCCAGCCTTGCCGGGACGGAACCCGAGGCGACCGAGCCTGTCGCGCTCGAAGCCGGGGCTGAGCCGGCGGCGGGGGGCGATGACCCCCCAGCCATGAGCGGCGATGACGTTCCAGCCCTGAGCGGCGACGATGCCCTGGCGGCGGGCGGCGATGTCGCCCCAGCCGTGAGCGGTGCCATGATGGAGGTTCCGACAGCCGAGTCGACGGAAGGTGACGCTCCCGCCGCCGCCGTCGAGGGTGCGGCTTCGGAGGCTACGGACGCTTTGGGCGACGACGCCGACCGCAGCAAACGGCGTGGGCGCCGTGGCGGTCGCCGTCGCCGGCGCGAGCCTGGGGATGTCGCGGGCGAGTCGGCCGAATCGGCGCCAGCCGAAACCGGCGAGGCGCCGGCCTACGCGCCGCCTGCTTATGCGCCGCCAGCCTACGCCGGGCCGACTCCGGCCGACCCGTTCGGCGGCTCATCGGCATTCGACATCTTTGATGCCATCGAGCAGGCCGAACAGGAACGTGCCCTTGCGGCCACGTCGCCTGGGCGCCGGACGACGGAACCTGCGGTGGCCGAGCCACCGGTTGGCGAGCCGCCGAATCCCGAACCGCAGGTCGCTGAGTTGCCAGTTCAGGCCATGCTAGCCGAGCCGGAGCAGTCGGTTCAGGACACACCAGCCAAGCCGCACGCGGAGCCGCCGGTTCAGGACACGCCGGCCGACCCGGAGCCGGTCATCGCCGAACCGGTTGCGCTGGAGCCGGAAACCGTGTCGCTGGCTGACCCGGAGCCGGTCGCGCCCAAAGCTGAGCCGACCCCCGAACCGGTCCCTGGGCCGCAGGTCGTGCCGACGCTGATCAACGGTGCCGACACGCTCACCGAGAAGAAACGCGGCTGGTGGCAGCGCTGACACACTGAAGCAAGGCGGGGCGCACGGTTGCGTCCCGCCCCGGTCCTCCGCCTTGGCCACTGCGAGCCGGCTACGGCCCTACCGGAATGCGTCAGCGGAACCGCGTCAACCGGTCGGCAGCCTCGATCATGTCGGCCTCCAGCCCGCAGTAGCTGAACCGCAGCGTCCGGGCGCCGCGGGTCCGGTCGAAATCCACCCCGGCCGCCACGGCCACGCCGGCCTCCGCCAGCATGCGGGCGCAGAACGCCATGCTGTCGTTCGTCCGCGCCCCCACGTCGGCATAGATGTAGAACGCCCCGTCCGGAGCCGCGATGTCCGGGAACCCGGCGCCGGGCAGCGCAGCCAGCAGGTGGTCGCGGGACCGCCGGTAGCGCGCGACGTTGAGCTCAAGCTCCGCCGTGCAGTCGAACGCGGCCTCCGCCGCCACCTGGCAGATGTGCGGCGCCGAGATGAACAGGTTCTGCGCCAGGCACTCGACTGGGCGCACCAGGTCGTCGGGCAGCACCATCCAGCCGACCCGCCATCCCGTCATGCTGAAATACTTGGAAAAGCTGTTGACCACGATGGCGTTCGGGCTGAACGCAGCCGCCGTCGCGACCGGGCGGCCGTATTGCAGCCCGTGGTAGATTTCGTCCGAGACCAGCCGCACCCCGTGCGCGTCGCACCATGCGGCGATGGCGGCCAGCTCGTCCGGCGACAGCATCGTGCCGGCGGGGTTGCAGGGGCTGGCGACGATGAGGCCGTCGGGCGGCGGGTCCAACTGGTCCAGCAGCGCGGCCGTCGGCTGGTAGCGGGTCTCCGGCCCGGTTTCCAGGATGACGGGGCGCAGGCCGAGCGCGGTCAGGATGTTGACGTAGGGCGGGTAGAACGGCGCGGCCAGCGCCACCCGGTCGCCGGGATCGAAGGCGGCCAGGAACGCCAGCGGGAAAGCGCCGCTCGCGCCCGTTGTCACCGCGATCCGGTGTGCCGGCACTGTGACGCCGTACCAGTCCTGGTAGTGCGCCGCGATCCGGTGGCGCAGCGATGGCCGCCCCATTGCCTCGGTGTAGCCCAACGGATCGCCGCCCCGCAGCGCGGCCGTGGCCGCGGCCACCGCGCCGGCGGGCGCGCCGGTGCCGGGCTGCCCGACCTCCATGCGTATGACGCGCGGGTCCGAGGGCGCCAGCGCCGCCTGCCGGGCGTTGGCGGCGGCGATCACGTCCATCACCAGGAACGGCGGCGCGTGCGCGCCGCGGCCGACCTTGAGCGCCATCCTAGTTGCTGCCTGCTGCGAGTCCGGCGTTGCGGGGATCGGCGGCCGAGCTGCAGGAGCCGTCGCTGTCCGGCAGGTAGCGCGAGCAGGCGATCACGTTGGCGCGGCCGGGTTCCGGCACCGGGGCCGGCATGGCGGCGTTGGACCGCAATGCGTTGTTCAGGCCCACGGCGACGGCCAGCGGCGCGCCCTCCTGCCCCGATCCGGTGACGGCGGCGCGGAAGCCGCGCACGTTGGCGTTCCAAGCGATGGCCGCCGCGAGCAACGGCGGCGTCGCGGCCTGCGGCGAGGCCGCAAGCAGGATGCCCGTCCCCGGCGCCACGCGCCCGGTGCCGAACAGGTTGTTCATGGTGACGGCGCAGGCGACGCTGTTGCCCTCCCTGTCGAGGACCGCGAACCCCGTGGACGCCGGCAGCGCCGGCAACGACCCGCCCGCCGGCGCCGCAGCCAGTACCGTCGCCGCCTCGCCGCCGCCCTGGCGCCACCGCGCGACGGCGCCGACCGCACGCGCCTGGGCCGCGCCGAGGTCGTTCGGGTCGGATTGCAGCGCCTGGAACGCCGCCGCGGCCCCGAGTCCGCCATCGGCTGGGGGGGGCAGGAACGCCACGCTGTCCCGGCCGGCTTGGACCATCAACGGCCCGCCGGTGCGCGGCAGCGCAGCCCGAAGGTCGGCCAGCGACAGCCCGCCGCCGGCAATACGGGACCCTTCCTCCAGGCGGCGGGCCAGCGCGCCTTGATAGAGGTCGCCGACGCCTGCGGTGCGAAGCTGCGCCAAGGTGCCGCCGAGGTCGTTCTGCACCAGGGTCGCGTTCTGGGCGAGCGGCACGCCCCCCGGCGCGAACACGGCCGCCGCGTTGGGATCCGCCGCCAGCGGCCCGGCCACCGGCGCGAGGTCGCGCAGCAGTGCGCGCGAGACGGGCACGCCGAACCGGGCGAGCTGCTCGGCTGGCGCTGTGAGGCTCTCGAAGGGCTGCTTGCCATAGCGCGCGTGCAGGGCGAACAGGCCGCGGGCCAGCATCGGCACGGCCGCCGGGCGATCGGTGTTGGGCAAAGGGGCGCTGGGGGCGGGGGGGACGAACACAATGGCTTCGGGGTTGCCCTGGCCGGGTCCGTTGAGGCTGGGGCTGTAGGCCAGGCACGCGCCGCCGCTGCCCAGCCCGGCGCGGGACGGCAGGGTGACGGCGAGGGTGAACCCCAGCGCCACTGCCGCATCGGCCGCCGTGCCGCCCAGCGCCAGCACCTCCCGTGCCGCCAGCGCCGCCCGCGGCTCGTCGGCGACCGCGCTGCCGATGAAGCCGGACAGCCGCTGCGGCCCGTTGGAGCTCGGTTGGCCGCCGAGGAAGGTGTCCTTGATCGATCCGAGAGTTGAGCAGCCGGCCGTCGCCAGGGCCGCCAGCAGGGCCGCCGCGCGGAGCCGCACCCTTGCGCGGCGGACGCCGCAGGCTGCGCGTGGAGGCGCCGCACCCTCGATCCCGCTACGTCCCAATGATTGATCCTCTTGTAGTTCAAGCTCCGTGCCATAGCGGCCTTCGCCTCGACCGGCAACCAGTGCTATGCCGGGCTGACGCGATGCCGCCCTAGTTCGAGGATCATTCCGGATGCGCTCAATACTTTCCACCGCTTTAGCATTGATGCTGTTTGCTGGGCCGGCCGCCGGGCAGGGCCTCACCGCCGATCAACGGGCCGAGGTCGTCGGCGCGCTGCGCGAGGCGCTCCGCAACGATCCGTCGATCCTGCGCGAGGCGCTGGTGGCGTTGCAGGCCGACGACGCCCGGCGTCAGGACGCGGCCATGCGGGACACCCTTGCGAAGCTCGCGGGCAGCCTGGTGGACCCAGCCGATCCTGTGGCGGGCAATCCGCTGGGCGATGTGACCGTCATCGAGTTCTATGATACGCGCTGCCCGTACTGCCGCCGCATGCTGCCGACGCATGCCGCGCTGCTGCAAGCCGACCCGAAGGTGCGGATTGTGTTCAAGGACCTGCCGATCCTTGGTCCCACCAGCCAATTGGAGAGCCGCGCGTTGTTGGCGGCGCAGCGCCAGGGTGGGTATTTTAAGCTGCAGGACGTTGTGATGCACGACAAGGCGCCGTCCACCCGCGACACGCTGCGCGCGGAGGCGGAGCGGCTGGGGCTCGATGGCGGGCGGCTGTTGCGGGACATGGACGATCCGGCGATCAAGGCGCGGCTGGATTTCAATGTTGCGATGGCACAGCAGATTGGGTTGCAGGGCACTCCGGCGTTGATTGTGGGCAAGAAGGTGTTTGCCGGGCTGATTGAGTTGGGCGACTTGCAGCAGGCGGTGGCGGCGGCGCGGGAGGAACAGTAGGCGCGATTTAGTTCTACGGCTTTCCTCCTCGAATAGGTTGGTGTTGAAGTAAATGTTGAGGTATTTCATAAGTTCTTTTGATAAGAAAGAGTTTATACACGTTTGTAAGATCAATTTCTTGATTATTAGCTCAGTTGTTTTCGTAGCTATAGTTCTTCTTGTACTAGGTAGCACAATATTTGGTGTGCATCGAGTTAATATATGGTTGTCTCGTTCAGTAATATGGCGTTATAAGTCTACGAAAATAAGCTACATGCAGTCAATGTTTCAACTGGGTGCTGCTACCAGCATTGCATTTGCTGTTGCTGGTCTACAAATCCAGCATGCCCTCGGTCCAAGAATAATAGGAGCTATTCAAAGCGCGAAACTTGCAATGAGCAAGCCAAATGCGCCGGTAGCAACTTTAAAGTCTCTTATCAGCTCTTTGCAAAATTATAATCGCTATAAACGCACGCTTGTTGGATATACGCGGAGCTACCTTTATCGGGCACACATCTTCATCGCTTTCTGCAATATTATTCTGTTAGTTTGGTCCTCTTTGATCGATCCTCGCGGCGAGATTCAGAGTCAATGGGCGTTTTTCGTTGTTGTTTTTACCATAATGTTTCCATTAACCGATCTAGTCGATACCTTCATTGAGGCTCATCATATCCGACCGATATTGCAAGAGGCAAAAAACGCATGCAGTAGCGACGTAATAGAAAGAATTGAAGCTGTATGTTGTGCAATTAATGCTGAAATAAAGCCCTTTCCAACAAACATCTAATGTTCAATCATGCGCTCTCCCGAAACAGCTCCCGCCCAATCAGCATCCGCCTGATCTCGCTTGTCCCCGCCCCAATCTCATACAGCTTAGCATCCCGCAGCAACCGCCCCGTCGGGTAGTCATTAATATACCCGTTGCCACCCAGCACTTGGATCGCCTCCAATGCCATCCAGGTCGCCTTCTCCGCCGCATAAAGAATAGCTCCAGCCGCGTCCTTGCGCGTCGTCTCGCCACGGTCGCAAGCCTTGGCGACCGCATAAACATAAGCCTTGGCCGCATTCATCGTCGTGTACATATCGGCGATCTTCCCCTGCATAAGCTGGAACTCGCCAATCGCCTGCCCAAACTGCTTCCGCTCATGAATATACGGCAGCACCACATCCATGCAGGCCTGCATAATCCCCAGCGGCCCCGCCGCCAGCACCGCGCGCTCGTAGTCCAGCCCGGACATCAGCACGTTTACCCCGCGGCCTACCCCGCCCATCACATGCTCCTCCGGCACCTCGCAGTCCTGGAACACCAGCTCCCCGGTGTTGCTGCCGCGCATCCCGAGCTTGTCGAGCTTCTGCGCGCACGAAAAGCCCTGCATCCCCTTCTCGATCAGGAACGCCGTAATCCCGCGCGGCCCCGCCGCCGGGTCCGTCTTGGCATAAACCACCAGCACGTCCGCCTCCGGCCCGTTGGTGATCCACATCTTGGTGCCGTTCAGCACGTAGCGGTCCCCGCGCTTGTCCGCCCGCAGCCGCATCCCCACCACGTCCGACCCGGCGCCGCTCTCGCTCATCGCCAGCGCCCCCACCTGCGCCCCCCCGATCAGCCCCGGCAAATAGCGCCGCTTCTGCTCATCCGTGCCGTTCTTGCGAATTTGGTTGACGCAAAGGTTGCTGTGCGCGCCGTAGCTCAACCCGACCGAGGCGCTGGCCCGGCTGATCTCCTCCATCGCGACGCAGTGCTCCAAATAGCCCATGCCGGCCCCGCCGTACTCCTCCTCGACCGTGATGCCGAGCACGCCCAAATCGCCCATCTTGCGCCAAAGGTCGGCCGGAAAGTCGTTGCTGCGGTCGATCTCGGCGGCGCGCGGCGCGATCTCGTCGGCGGCAAAGGTCTCCACGGACCCCCGCAGCATGTCGGCGGTCTCGCCCAGGTCGAAATTGAGGCCCGGCAGGCGGTTCAGCAGGCTTGCGGACACGAGAGGATTCCTTTTGTGTTCCAGCGCAATATAGGCCAGGAGCCGCGCATGACCACATCATTCAGCCCTGGGATAAGCTACGTCCACGGCGCGCACGACATGCCCCTTCTGGGCGAGACGCTGGGCCAGAACCTCGACCGCACCTCCGCCCGCGTCCCGGACCACCCGGCGCTGATCGTGCGCAGCCAAGGCGTCCACTGGACCTACGCCGAGCTGGTGCGGCAGGCGGAGGCGTTCGCCGCCGGGCTGCTGGCGCTGGGTGTGCGGCGCGGGGACCGGCTGGGCATCTGGTCGCTGAACAACGCCGAATGGGTCGTGGTGCAGTTCGCGACCGCCAAGGCCGGGATCATCCTGGTCAACGTCAACCCGTCCTACCGCGCGACGGAACTCGAATTCGCGCTGAACATGGTCGGCTGCAAGGCGCTGGTGTGCGCGACGCGGTTCAAGACGAGCGACTACCTCGGCATGCTGGCGCAGCTCGTGCCGGAGCTTGCGGCCTCGGCGCCGGGCGAGCTTCGCAGCCAGCGCCTGCCGGACCTGCGCCTCGTGATCCAGATCGGCGGCGCGGCGCCGGGCTGCCTGCCGTTCGATGAGGTGGCCGGGCTCGCCACCGACGCGCACCGGGCGGAGCTGGCCCGGTTGCAGCCGCTGTTGCAGTTCGACGACCCCATCAACATCCAGTTCACCAGCGGCACGACGGGGGCGCCGAAGGGCGCGACGCTCACCCACCACAACATTCTGAACAACGGGCTGTTCATCGGCGAGGCCATGCGGCTGTCGGAGCAGGACCGGCTGTGCATCCCGGTGCCGCTTTACCACTGTTTCGGCATGGTGCTGGGCAACCTTGCCTGCACCACGCACGGCGCCGCCATGGTCTATCCAGGGCCGGGCTTCGACCCGCTGGACGTGCTGCAAACCGTCGCGGACGAGCGCTGCACCGGGCTGCACGGCGTCCCCACCATGTTCATCGCGGAGCTTGAGCACCCGGAGTTCGACCGCTTCGACCTCAGCAGCCTGCGCACCGGCATCATGGCGGGGTCGCCCTGCCCTATCGAGGTGATGCGCCGCACCGTGGACCGCATGCACCTCGACGAGATCACGATCTGCTACGGCATGACGGAGACGAGTCCGGTCAGCTTCCAGAGTTCGACCTCGGACCCGTTGGAGCGCCGGGTCAGCACGGTGGGCCGGGTGCATCCGCACCTGGAAGTCAAAATCATCGATGGCGAGGGTCGCATCGTGCCGCGCGGCGTGGCCGGCGAGCTTTGCACCCGTGGCTACAGCGTGATGCTGGGCTACTGGGGCGACGAGGCCCGCACGCGCGGCGTGATCGACGCGGCGCGCTGGATGCACACGGGCGACCTGGCGACGGTCGACGGGGAGGGGTTCTGCAACATCGTCGGCCGCATCAAGGACGTGGTGATCCGCGGCGGCGAGAACGTCTATCCGCGCGAGGTGGAGGAGTTCCTGTACCGCCACCCGGCCATCCAAGACGTGCAGGCGTTCGGCGTGCCGGATGCGCGGTATGGCGAGGAGCTTTGCGTCTGGATCAAGCTGCGCGGGGGCGAGAGCCTGACCGAAGCGGAGGTGCAGAGGTTCTGCCGCGGCCAGATCGCGCACCAGAAGGTGCCGCGCTACGTGCGCTTCGTCGACGACTTCCCGATGACCGTGACGGGCAAGATGCAAAAGTTCTTAATGCGCGAGGCGATGGAGCGCGAGTTGGGCGTGCGTGTTGCCGAGACGGCTTGACCCGAGTGCCCGGCCCGCGCTACGCCCCGCGCGCAGTCCCGTTCGTCTAGAGGCCTAGGACACGGCCCTTTCAAGGCTGTAACACGGGTTCGAATCCCGTACGGGGCACCATTGATTGCAAGTAGTTAGCGGCGGTCCCGGTGTTGCAGGGGGGTGCCGGAAGCAGCCGGAGAGGCCGATCGGGGCGGGTTGCCCGATCCCCAAGCATCGTATCGCACGTATTCGTGATAGGAAGGCCGGATGCCCGTCCGGCCCGAGTGCCCGGCTTTCGTGGCATAAACCTAATAACCGGAGCAAATAGGTGTGAGATGGAGCGTAATTTCGACTGCTCCGTAACCGAAAAGCCCTGTACCAATAGCCGGTGCGTTCTCGGGTCTTGTAGAGACGAAATTGAGCGTAGTGTAAAAGTTAAAGACATGGGGGCGGAGCGCGCGGTTGAAGACTACAAGTGGAAGTTGATCGAGGATATACTCGGCTAAGAGGAAAATGCCCCGCCGAGGGTTCAAACTGATATCGCTTACTGCCGTGCTATCCTGCCCGTTCCTCGCGAGGGGAGCAGCTCTAGCTTTACCTAGCTCGGCATTATTGCCCCTTGCTGCACGATGCAGCCCGGAAAGCCTGCAACGAAATGCCAGTTAGCGTAAAGGGCCGGCTCGCGCGAGCCGATTTGCGGCTGCTACGCGGCGCTGGATGCCCGGCGGCGGTGCATCCCTCGGAAGCCGCCGCCGGCCTGCCCTACGTGCGTCCGTGCCCGGCGCAACCTATTCGGACCCTGCACCCGCCGGGGAGCTTGCGCGAGGGTCCGGCCCGCGTCCGGCGGCAAGCCGCTCCTTCTTCTTACGTTTGCCCTCGGCCATCCTTTCTCGGAACGCCTTTGCAGCGGCGCGCCGCGGCGCATCCCGCTCGGCTTCTAGCCGGGCCTGCTCGGCAAGATATTCCTTCTCCGTAACCCGGTGGACGAGGTCGGTATCGACGCGAACCGGACGCGGCTTCGCGGCTTCGCGTCGGGCCTCTTCCGCTGCTAGCCGCAATACGGTTCATTTAAGTGTTTGGAGTCCCCATATTGCTGGTTAGGTTTTCTGGGGTGGACAGTGATGGCGGGTGTTCCTGCCGGCCTTCCGGCCGGCGTT
>JAABUP010005035.1_pt1 | contig 20748 bp, 25 predicted proteins | sample 5559201 | NCBI WGS metagenome assembly JAABUP01 (sample SAMN10711887, study PRJNA513373) | rock metagenome | isolation source: Antarctica rocks | place: Antarctica
CCTTGCAGCTGAGACTCCACAGACAGGGTGTTGCACCTGTTCAGTATGTCCACATTTGGCACATGGTCACGCAAGGAAATGCCACAGATGCGTCGCAAGCAGTTCATCTGAAAAACAGCCAAAGGGCTAATGTATTGCTTCACAACAGCCCATGTTTCCCCAGAATACAACAGCACTGACATGACGATGCACTGAAAAAATTGCATTTTAACAAACAAGGTCAAAGCCGTACAGGACCAAACGTTGACCCGTCTGAGTTGCTGGAAGGCACTGTTTGCAGCAGTCACTCGGTGCTCATACATGCAGCAAATCAAATAAGGCTGCGCAGAACAGTGAAAACCTTCCGACAGCACATCCATACCTTAGTTGCACCTCGCATGGCATCAGCCATTGCTTGAGTGGACTTGAGAGTCTGCAGCAGAGATGTCATCAGCAGTCAAGAGCAAAAGGGAGCTGAGTGCCAACAAGAGATCAGCAGCAAAGCCAGGCAGGTTCACCTGTATACGCAGTGACACTGCTTGCAATTGTGACTTGAGGCCGTACATCTTTGTGACCGCATGTCTGTTCCTGACCAAGGATTTCGCCATGACTTTGACAGCATCCTGCAGGCAAGCACAATGTCAGCACAAAAAATTGCAAAGTGGTGTTTTTATCTTGATCTCTGCAGGCGCACCATCTGTCCCTGCTTTGCTGTCTTCTTGATCTCAGCTATCACTTTCTTCTCCTGATTCTGTAATGCCATGCGCTCGCGGTCAAGCTCTCTTATAGCCTTGTCCAGCATGCGCTTGTTTTCCCGCAGGAGTTCTGCATGACAGCCCACCCTCTCCAGCAGCGGATGCAAACTTATGCAAACGCAGCTGAAATCACAGTTGACATGTGCAGCCTCCAGTCCCTGTAACTCTCACCCTGCGGGGTCTTCTTCTTGCCGAACAACCAAGACATCTTGACTCAACAATGGTATCTCAAGAGCTTGAACAGCAATCAACCTGACTGACAAACGCAGCAACGGTGAGTATGTCCAAGATTGCACCGTGAACTTCACGCCCGAGCTCGATATCACGTGTAAGCTCAGGCGTTCTGATCGGTACTGCAGTGAGATGGCACGGGGAACTCTGTGCGCAGCAGCGGCACCGCGAAGTATGTGGCCAACAGTGTTAGCTCAAAGAAGTCGGATGCGAAGGCAGTAGTGTGAGCACGCTTTGCCTGCCCTGCAGCTACAGGGCTTGGGGGTTTTGCTGTTGAGCAGAGGAACTAATGGAAGCTGCCAGCTGGACTCAGAAGGGTGAATCTTCGCCATAGCTTGTACGCACTTTTTCTGTTCAGATACAAAATTCCCCCAAGGTAAAATCCCTTGATTATAGACACATTGATAGTGAGCTAGCACTAGTGTCTAAGATCGATTTAGGATGCGCGATGCATGTGGATCGAAGTGCATGTTGCACCCTGTATTGTCAGTCATGGCAGTGAATTGCAAGCAGCTCAGAAGAATTCGTAGCATCTGCTGCTAACTGTTGAATCAAGGCTAACAGTCCTGACGGCCGGCCTTGAGTGCGAAAACAACCCAACTAAGGCTGAGACTGGAGATTGACAACACAATGTGTCAAGGGTCAGTTACGACATATGAATATACCTATATAGCAGCAGAGTCAGACTCGTTTGTGGCAATTGAGATTGCTGTCCAAATGATATTCTGCTACATCGCCTGCAAATTAGCTACCGGTGGGCTTGGGCAAATTTTGTGCAAGCCCAGCAGCAATACACTGCAGCGTGCAGATGCAGTGACAGCAAATTTTTCTACAACAGTTGCTGTAGCCAAAATTGTGTGAAGCAGCTCAGATAGAGCAAGACTGAGCAAGCATCATAGGGTAGCTGACGGGGTCATTCCCAGTTTTGGGGCTACCTTTCCACTACAGGCTCATAGGAAATACCTCAGCCTCACAAGGTACAAGCTGCCATAAAGGAGCTCATGTGTGGGGTCTTGCATCAGCCACAGAGCTTCGGAAACAAGCCATTCTTTTTGGTGCTGCAGCTTATTGTTGATGCTGCAGCACAGTTGCTGCAGTCTATGTGCATCTGAACCCACTTCTGCTGCCTGGAGAATGAATACCTGACTAAACCCCTGTGAGGCACAAAACTTACAATGCGTTATACTACAGGCTCATATGCACAAAGTTTACCCAGCAGGCAAGGAGGCAATCTGTTGAGCACTCTGCAGAGGTCTGATTAGCACCAAAAACACGGTGCTTGTATGCTCTGATCAAATGAGTAACACTTGGCAGGGCTTGAGCCAATCCAACGATTGCAGCTATGTAGAGCGGGAAGCAGGAAAAAGCAACATATCCTGCATTGATGCTTTGTGTCCTTGGGACCGTGAAAGAAAAATATCCATACGACAGATCAGTCTTCTGGCTGCACCCTCCGTGCCTCCTCTTCTGTGGTCCTCCCTCACCAGATCAACTTGTTGCATCAACGCCGGTGCAACCATTCATCAGGTAACTCACCCAATGAAGAACAATGTTTGTAAGAGGTGTACATGCTGCAAGTGTCAACTCAGGCTGCAATTGGACTCCATCCAGCACAAAGAAACCAATTGCCTCTCGTGGAGGCAACACTGCATGTAAACCTTGAATGACTGTGTCTACTAGACATGTATTTCCATACTGTAGGGACACAGGCTGGCAAGCACTGGCTCCTTCTATGAACACTGAGATATCAATCATTCTTGTCGGTTCTGATTGATTGACCCAATCCAGCACATCTTCATGTATGTCACAGGTTGCAAGAGTGTGGTGGGAAATCAGCTCATCGCCATTGCTGGCAAGATATCCGACATAGTCACTAGGTGGTATTCTTTGCTGCACTGCTTGCACGAGCACATGCACAGGAAGCTGAGCTGAAGTCTGCAGTTGAATTCGCTGACCCCTCCTGCACCTTACAAAAATGGCAATAATGTCTTCCTGCACAGCCAAGTGGACCATTTAGCTACAAGCGCTGGTGATCTGTCGGTATTGGCGGTTGCTACATGGTCGAAGACTAGCGCAGGCCAACTTTTTGGCATAAGATACATCATACTAAGCATGCATTATGCACGCAGGCGGCTCTGCAACAGCATGCATGCAGTTCCTGTCAAGCACAACCTAATGCTGCAAGGGCCCGCTGTTTGCTTGGTATACCTCAGCAGGAGTCTCTTCAAGCATGGCAACAAGGTCTTTGCTGTGCACCTGATACACAGGACTGTCATCTGCATTGTGAGACTTCACTTGCTTTGTCGGTCTGCGCATGATGTCCCTGCAGTGCACCATGTCCTCATGCGCAGCAGACTTCAGCTGCTGTCCAGTGTTGTGACTGCTATGGTTGCAAACACCAGCGAACCTGAAAAGTCTCACACGCTCATGTTCCGCTGTGCGGCGATCAGACTATCTGCTATCGGTTTATGCACCTCGAGCCGTCTACATTGTTATTAACTATCTGCTGTGGGCTCTTGCGGCTGTGTCGAGGCGGCAGTTGATCACCAACTTGGCTTACTGATCGAGTAGTTTGAGCGGCAGGCTCGCCTCCTTGCTATGAGGCTGAAGCCGGCTGGTACAGGGCTAAGACAAGGGGGACCTGTATGCAGTTGGCACCGTCACCGGGGCAACAAACTTTGGGTTAGGAATTGCACCAATTTAGTGTCTATGAAAGTTTACAGACAGTTGATACTAACAGTGAGTTTACGTATTTAGGCGTGAGTCAACAAAAGTCAAGGTCCACAGGACCATATCTGCAAGGCTCAAGGTGTCTACAAGAAAATTACACGAGATATCTTGAAGCAAGCGCAGATATTCTTGCTGCTTCACTAGGAAACAATTTATATGCTGAAGCAAGTTGCATTCCACTGCCAGTTCAAGACGTGGAAACGCTTCAACACATACAACTTGCCTTCTGAAGCAGCGTGCAGGGAGCCAGTGTTGTTTTGTAATACGCTTGAGGATTTCTGTGGACACAGACAGCGTACAGCTGTATGACACTGCAGCACTGCCGCAGTATGCTGCACTGTGTTGTTGAGATTCAAAATATTGTCATTTAGATTGCGTCCAATTGCGTTGCAGGCATGCCAACTGAGCAAGCTTTGTTTTTGTAAAACAGACCATTTGCTGCTGTACATTGAGGAACATGTTAACCATGCAACCAAAAGATTAAGGTTGGTTGACTATCTGCATCCTTTGGTGTGAATCAAAGCCTTCAAACAGTCCATCATGGTAATCAAAGAACCAGGACCCTTCACTGCATACTGTGGATACTGTATACCCAAAAAAACAACACTGAGAGAGTAAGCCATACCGTGAAGAGGGCCATCTCCAGAGCCATGACTCGCCCCAGCAGCTGGTCGGGGACAATGTACATGTATGAGCTGCCCTAGTCAGCTCATGTGCATGCCCTTTCATCAGACACACAGCTTTGCAAGCAGGCCATGCTTTCATTTATGCACACTGCTTTCGACGCTGTAGCACAGTTGGGCTGCAGTCTATATGCATCTGGACCCACTTCTGCTGCCTCAGGATATGAATATTTGAGCAAGACCCTGTGAGGCACAAGAGCTACACAGCAGTTCTGCAGGTTGGCACACACAGAAAACACCTAATAGGCAAAGATACAATTTGTTGTACCTGGCCCAAAGCAGAAGTCTGGAGTAGCACATGAAGACAGCAGGAAGCAGGGCGCAACAACATATCAGTCAAAGACGCTTCATGTCCTTGGGACCATGCAAGGATCCCACATATCACTCCTTTGGCTGAATACTCATTGCCTCCTGCCTCTGTGCCTCCTCACTTTTCAGGGCCAACATGAGCTTGTTGCAGCGCTTATGCCCAGTTGTCATGTAGTTCACCCAGTGAAGAATAATGTTTGTGAGAGGTGTACATGCTGCAAGTGTCAACTCAGGTTGCAATCTGACTCCATCCAGCAACAAGAAACCAATTGCCTCTTCATCAGGCAGCACTGCCTGTAAACGTTGAATGACTGTGTCTACTAGACATGTGTTTCCATACTGGAGGGATACAGGCTGGGGACTGGTGGCTCCTTCTGTGAACACTGAAATATCAATCATTCTTGTCGGTTCTGAATGACTGACCCAATCCAGCACATGTTCATCTTGTACGTCACAGATTGCAAGAGTGTGGTGGGAGATCAGCTCATCGCCGTTGCTTGCAAGATATCCGACATAGTCACTTGGTGGTATTCTTTGCTGCACTGCTTGCACGAGCATATGCACTGGAAGCTGAGCTGAAGTTTGCAGTTGGATTTGCTGACCACTCTTGCACCTTACACAAATGGCAATGTTGTCCTCCTGCACAGCCAAAGTGGAGCTTTCAGCTACAAGCGCGGGTGAGCTATGTGTATTGGCAGTTGCTACATGGTCAAAGACTAGCGCAGGCCAACTGTTTGGCATAAGATGCATCCACCTCAGCAGCATTTATCGCTGGGTGCACATATACTAAACATGCACTTTGCACGCAGGTGGGTCTGCAACAGCATGCATGCAGTTCCTGTCGAGACCGCTGCAAGGGCTGCTGTTTGCTTGTTATACCTCAGCAGGAGTCTCATCCAGCATGGCAACAAGGTCTTTGCTGTGCACCTGATGCACGGGACTGTCTTCTGCATTGTGAGATTTTAGTCGCTTTGTCGGTCTGTTCATGTTGTCCCCTGTACAATTTCCTCATGCGCAGCAGGCTTCAGCGGCTGTCCAGTGTCACGACGGCTATGGATGCAACCACCAGCGAACCTGGGAAGTCTTACACGCTTATGTCCCGCTGTGCAGCGATCAGGCTATCTGATATCGGCTTATACACCTCGAGTCGTCCATGTTTTGTTGTTTTGCTACCTTCCTGGGCGCTTGCGGCTGTGTCGTGCCGGCAGTGGATCAATAACTTGAATTGATGATCGAGTAGTTTGAGCGGGAGGCTCGCCTCCTTGCAAGAAGGCTGAAGCTGGCTCTGAAGCTGGCTGATACAGAGCTGCGACAAGTGCGAACTCTATGCCATCGGCACCGTCATCGGGAGAACGACTTGTGAGTTGATATTTGCACCAATTTAGACTCTGAAATGTTTACATCTGCAACAAGCTCTTCACTGACAGTGAGTATATGTAGGCGTTACCTTGGGAGATTGGATCTCAGATACACACGTTACCAAGATACACTGATTTGCGTGTAGGCGTTAGTCAACAGCATCCAGGACCATGTCTGCAAGGCTCTACAGAAAAGTTAATCGAGATACCTGAGCTTAGTTGTAGCATACGGTTGCTTCCCTATCTGATGAAGCATAAAAAATAGCAGAAACAATAGAGCAAGCCTTCAACAGCTAAAGTATATGCAAAAGAAACAACCCTATGCTTTGGGCTTGGAAAAAGGGCTGGGCCAAATACAGAACAAGCACGAGCTTTGTCATGTACTTCCTCATCGCAGGTCAAGCATAAAAATACACACTGCAGCTTGATTGCATCTGTTGACATCCCTCATACTCAGACTAGATAGCACATGAACTATATGGCAGCTGCATCTGCTCCAGTTTTAGCACCTCCTTTCTGAGCTTCTTGGGACATGAGCTTAGATTGCCACCAGGCATACCCAGTCCATACCACAGCAGGGGCAAGGGTTACTCCCAGCATGATGGAGCTCACCTGCCTTGCATTCAGGTGCAGCAAATCAAAAGCAGCGCCGCCAAACACTGCACTGGCACTGTCAGCAACCTGCACGCACATCAGAAAACAGGTTACACCAGTTAGTGTAAGCAGTGTGCCATCAAGATGTTCATGTATCCTTTTGCTTGATTCCCTGGACTGAGTGACTTGTACATGCACAAAGGTTGGGCAGCAACGAATATGTGTCAAAGAAAGCCACAATGTGTGACACAGACAGATGCAGGGATACATAAAGTCACATTTATATTTCCACGGCAAGGTGAAGTCATAGAAATGCATGAACATGTACAGAATGCCTTCTGAAGCATCATGCAGGGAGCCAGTTTTGTTTTGTAGCATGCTTGAAGATCCCTGCGGCACTGCAAGCATTACACTCAGCATGCTGCAGGAGTGCAGTATGCTGCAGAGAGCTGTGCTGTGTTCTTGAGATTCAGAGTCTGAGTCTCAACAACGCAGAGTGACGTCCTTTATTGCGGGCGTACCAATTCAGCAAGTGTTTTTGTGTGCAAAACATGCATTCTTTCCTCTGAACATTGCAGCAACAGTCAAATCAGCAACCGAAAGATCAAAACTTACTTGAATAGTGGTTGAATGCATCTTTGGGTGTGAATGAAAGCCTTCAAACAGTCAAAAACAGTACTCAAAGAACCAGGGGGTTTTCACTGCACACTGCTGCATACTTGTGGAACAACCCTGAGAGAGAGAAGCCTCACCGTAAAGAGGGCCATTTCCAGAGCCATGACTCGCCCCAGCAGCTGGTTGGGAACAATGTACTGCAGCATGAGAGTGGAATAGATCCACAGCACAGCACTGCCAGCTGAGCGCACCACTGTCGACACCAGCAGCAGCTTGATGTCTGCTGCAAAGACAAGCAGCAGGTAGCCTACCACAAAGCAGTAGAAGGAGGCTGCTGTGCTCCTCAGCAGCTGGGGCTTCCTGCATGGCAAAATAGTCAATGCAAGTCTTCATCCACCAAGGTTGGTGAAACATGGGCAGATAGGACTTGTCAAAGCTTGTGCACATGTCTGTGCATCATCAATAAGTCATCGGAGGGCAGCTTGGTGTGATGGGTTATTTTCCAGCAGCAACAGCTTGCAGCATGTGCCTAGTGGCTAAGACTTGACCAAACTTGCGACAGTACATGAAGACATTGATGGCAACAGATGAGAGACATGTTGCAGACAATGCTGACTGGCTGTGAAATGTTACCTTGGGGGAGTAAAGTAGTTGAAGAAGATTGGTCCAAAGAAGCAGCCAACCCCAACAGCAGCAAAGACAAAACCTAGTGTCTGTGGTCCATCGCCCAGGGTCTGCATGCTAGGCATCTCGCTGTACTTGACTTGCAAGATGTCTGCTGCTCCCCATGCTAGCGCTCCTGAAAACTTGATGAAACATAGCACCCCCACATGTCTGCAGAAAGCGTGTCAGGGGTCAGCATGGACTTGTCATGAACTTGATGAGATACAGCACTCCCACATGTCTGCAGAAAGCGTGCCAAGTGTCATCACAATTTTCTCCTGAAGATTTGTGGAGGCACATGACGACATGACAGAAGTGAAATTGTCAATAAACCTCTCAGCAGAACTGCCTCAACAGAGAGAAAGCCACATACAAGGGCAACCCATCAAGAGATGAACATTAGCTTGCGGACAAAGTTGAGTGATGCGAGCATGCTTCAAAGGCTCATGCATGCATCTTTAGACCTACACCATCCACATCTGCACATCTGGCAGCGCCACACCTGTGTTCTCTTCTTGAGATGTAGACTGCCGCTTCTTTCAGAGACACAATCCCCTCCGTGAAGCCCTCTTGCACTACACTGAAGCAGCCAGTTGTGCTGCTGGATGCACCCTTGGAACTAGCCAGCCTATCTTCTGTGCTGTCACCTGACTGAGAACGCTGCAGCAGTCTGCTGCCTGCTTCAGAATCCTGGAGCACAAAGTGCAGTCAGAGCACTGCTCGCACTTTGCTGATGCATGCTGTTCACAATGTGGACATGCAGTAGATACTGCTGCTATGCGGATCAGTGATGATAATGTCAAGAGAGCAATGCATGAGCAGCAAAAGCCAGATAGGGACAGTGTCAGTGTACGGTTTACAAGTGTGTCTGCTTGCTCATGACATGCAGCACGCAGCACATGCATCAGCTGACCACCTGCTGATCAGGCATGCTAGTCCTCTTCTTGCCCAGCGGCTGCAGCTCCAGATGCTGTGAGCTGTGACTACGCAGTGCAGCTGCCTGATTAGGATCACTGTTCTCATCCATGCCACCAACTTGTGCACCTGGATGGTGCTGAGAGGAAGTGGTTGCTGCTGTGTGATGGGGGCTGTGCAGCGAGATGGACTGCATCTCAGCGTCTATGCTGTTGGGTGCAAGCATTTGTGATACAATGGCCAGCTCTGGAATGGTGTGACTATGGGTTGGGCTGTCTAAGGGCACTAGTAGCTGCTCAGCTTCCTCTGCAGCCTCTGCATCATTGTTTACATAGCCATCCTTCTTGAGAATGACCTGTAGGCAGGAATTGCCTCAACCAGTTTTTGCTGCACACGTAGGGCATGCCTCAGAACATTGATGTGAATATGACAGCATTGCCTTCAGCACACAGCACTGCGTGCTGCAGTACTGAATGCTCAGCCTCTCAACATAGGCCAACATGTTATACACACACATATGATGGCATATACTTGTGCTGCTGTTAAGATGTGCCAGCAGGAGCAGAGAAGCCCCCTCTGCAGTAACATGGCTCTCAAAATAGCATGGACCATTTCATGAGGTGCAGAACATGCTGCATATGCATAGACGCCGCACCTGCAATAGCAACACGCATAGGGCTGCGCACAAGAAGGTGCAGCTGTCCAGTACAAAGCACATGGTTGTTCCCAGCTTGGACACCACGGCACCACCAAGGGAAGAGCCAACTGCCACTGTGACTGACCAGGCAAATGTGTCTAGGGTAGTTGCCAGGTGCAGCTGCTTCTTGGGGACCAATTTTGGCTCCAGAGCTCTTCTGGCTGGGTCATAGAAGGTGCTACTGGTGAATTGCAGAAACAAAAGAACGTACATGGCCCTGCATGCAAGGACAAAGCACAAAGGGTGATGCTCGGATGAGCATGCAAACAGCATAGAGGCTGACCTGCAGATGTGTGGATCGTAACAGTGTGGCGGTGTATGACAGTGTATTGCGACATGACGCAGCCCGCTAACATCAGATGTGTCATGTCAGGATATAGCTCTGGAATCAAGCTCATTGTGATACATCATCCTACGTGGAAGCTTTGGTGTGTGCTTGGTGACAGCTTTGGTGATAGCACTAAGCTGGTTATAATTGCAAGCTGGAGCAGCAGCAGCAGCCCATGTCTATACAGCAGGACAGGCAATTACCAGATATCCTCTGGGCGCCGTATCAAAGCCAAACCCAGTACAATAAACACGTTCACCACACAGCTGACAAGCAAAACCTTTGGTCGGTCAATCCTGCATTAACAAAGCAGTGTTGAGCACCAGTTTGCAGAAGCCTCTTTTGCTGCGAAGAAGTGCTCTGAGCTCCTGCACTAAACTCACCTATCTGCTACCACACCAGCTATTGGAAACAACAAAAAGGTCGGTAAGAATCGAACAATAAGTAATGCGCTGATCAGCAATCCTCTGCCACCTGCCAGCTGCTCCACAAGACTGAGTGTCGCCACATAGTTCAGCCAGTTACCAACATTGTCTATGATCTGCGTACAGCGGCAGGTCAGACTCCCAGCAAAGGAGTGCGCCACTGACTCGATGAAACGCAACGGAATGGATTTGGTCTGACCTCGCCAATCCACACTATGGTGAAACCTCTGTACTCTCGGAGCAAGTCATAGTACGCCCTCAAGCTGGTAGAAGCAGTGTCCTCGTCAGGATCCATAACACAGATTTTAGATCACCGCCAATATTAACGTTGCGTCTTGATGTCAGGTCCAAATCCGACTTGGCGATTGCCGGTTGTCACTGTCGTAAGCAACGCAAGCAGGACGTCCACGTGCGCAAGGAAGGCGGCAGCAGGCACAGCATGCAACCCTATCGACATCAGTAGCAAATACCGTTCGTCAGGTACCAGGGACAAAGACTCCTCGCCCCTTGTCGCCGTGTTTGTCAGTATGGGCAAGGTCGAAAGAGCGTAAGCTTGCGAGCTGACAGACTAGCTATGTTGTGTCAACTATGAAACATGCTGACCTCGATCTGTTTATGTGTGTGAGCCCGTATGTGTACGCCAGGTGGTCTGAGGATCAAGGTCACTATCTTCTGGTCACTGAGCACTATCAGCAGGGCAGCACAGTGATCAAGGTAATCCGTCATCTCACTTCCAACTTCTGTGAGATCACACGACATGCGGCCTGCAGCCTTTGTTGGCAGCATCATTGATCATGGGCACCTTGGTAAACTGTTGCAGGAGCCACCCTTAGTTTTCAGCCTCCCTGCAAGCAATTGGCGCAGTCAGTGCAGACGATGTCTTGCCATGCTCCAAACTAAAAAGACCGTCTACCCTTGTCCAAGGCAAGCTGTAATCTAAATGTGGCAGGGCAAAGACGTCATGGTGCACACCATGACATGTGTAGCGTACATTACGAATCGGCCTGCATTTGTGTTGGCGTTGACCAGACATGTGTGCTCCTGGAGGTTTGTACACACAGACAACACATGCAAGAAATTCATGGCGGCTAGTGCAGGTGCTTTGGAGCTCACTACTGCAGTACTCGCTGTGCTGAGCTTGACAACATCAATCATATTGGCAGTGCAGAGTGCCTTCTGATGCAGGCCAATCAAATCAGGTGAGCACTGACACATGCAAATTGAGCACTGACACGTGCAGATTTGCCCACAAAGATGTTGGGCTTCCGTATGCACCTGACCGGCCATCTGCTGTGCATGGATGTTGTGCACACGCTTTGAGCAGGGATGAATTTGCACAAGCAGTGGCATGCATACGCAGTCACAAGTCAGTGTATGACTGTCGCAGTGACAAGTCTGTATAGAATGTAATATGTCTGCAGATCTTGTGCAGTGAGGCCTTTCATGCGTGAGGCCTGCTTAGCTGCTCGCCTGCTGCACCATGCACAACATGCAGCAATTGCGCTGGAGTCCAATCAACAAGCCCTGCTGGACAAACATGGAGCTAGTGGGTGTGTACCACTGCAAAATGTTGTTGGACTCTCACAACACATATCATGTCTGTACAGGGCAGATGAGCCACGACGCACAAGTTGTTTGCTTTCAGTCTTGTGCAGCATTTCAGCTTGCACACGCCCTCAATCAGCACGCAAGCTAGCATCATTGTGCGTCTTTGTATATGCAGTGTATGTGCATCTGTGCATGTATAAAGATGCACAGTACAGATTTGGTAAGACAAATGTGACAGCTGAAGGCTCATGGCACAACCCCAAAGCACTTGATGTTGTGTGTGCGTTCAGGCAAGAGGCACAGGACCTGATGACCACTGCAGTGGCAGTTGCTACTGCCAGGGCCCAAGCTACTGCTGATGCAGCCACCCCACCTTCATCTTCATCGCCAGCCAACCCTGACATTGCAGCAGCATCTCCACTTGAGCCTGACATTGCAGCAGCCTTGGCTGCTGTCTGCCAGGTTGCCACAAATGCCTTAGAGGTAATCCTGGCTTTTCTAGACTCTGGTTGCTTTCTGTGAGTCTGCCTGAGCACCAGACGGGTTTGTGATTCTGCAATGACTAGCCCAAGTATGCCAACCATAGCAAAGCCCCCAGCCTTCATCAGCCATCCTGTCTGATGCAATGAGAACCATGAGAAGGGACCCTTTTGGCCATCATCAGAATCTAAGGACTGCCCAATCCTTTCAGAGGACAGCTGTACTTCTTTAAAGTCAGGCTGCTGGCTCCTGCACTGCAGTATGATTTGTAGGGGTCTTGCATGTTCCTTTGTTTGTATGCAACCTTGCCAGCTGTGTAGCTTCTAGCTCACCAAGCATCTCTGTGCACCTGCCATACATCATTTTCACCTACCATACATCACTTCATCGTGTCATTTGGACTGACTGGCTTGGAGCTGCAGCTTTGCTGCCTGCATGACTCAGGAGCTGCATGACTCAGGGACTCCATGACTCAGGGGCTGCATAAATCAGGGGTTGCATGAGTTATGGCTTGCATCAATAAGGGGGCTGCAATAAGCAAGGGCTGCTTGACTCAGGGGCTGCATGACTCAGGCGCAGCGTGACTCAAGGGCTACATCAAGCAAGGGCTGCTTGACTCAGGGGCTGCTTGACTCAGCTGCTGCACGACTCAGCGGCTGCATGACTCAAGGGTTGCATGGCCTGCAGGTGATGCCATGTCTGATAGAGCACTGCATGCCAGGCCTGAAGGGCGGCCCTGCTGGGGTGGGCATACCCCTGGCTCTGTACAGGTAACAGGGCATTGCACCCCCCTCTTGCACATACTCAGTCAAGAACGCACAAACACATGGACAGGACCCTTGAATCAGCCTGGAATGCACAAGCCTGCATCTTTTTGCACTGACAACAGAGTTAAGAGAATCTCTGATGTCAGATGTGGTCACCTGATGCACAGGCCTAGCCTTGCTTGATGTGTGCAGTATGTCATGCGCCCAGAGGAGTTAGTTACTAGTTCTCATGGACAAAGCTTGTCAGCATGTGATATTTGCATATCTGTTGATAGTGCTGCATGTATGTCCAAAGCTGACAGCACAATTGCATGCGTGCCATGGCTACCTTGAAGTTGTCCTTGCAAGCTGTTGCATGACTCATGAACATCAGTTGCAAAACTGTGTTGCAGGCTGACAAGCAAGATCAACCACAGCTGCTGCCCAAATGCTGCATACTTCTTCAAGCCTGACGGCACAGTGGTGGTGCGGTCAATGCGCGCCATACGTTCCAATGAGCAGCTCACCATCTCCTATACAGACCTGCTACAAACGCTGGATGAAAGGCAGCAGAGCCTCATGCAGCGCTATGCCTTCACCTGCTGCTGTGCACGCTGCGTGGATGACTCACCTATGCCTGGGGATTGGTTCCTGGATGCTGTTGCTGCAGATGGTGTGCTGCGCCAGCTTGTGACTAAACATGCTGTGCCATGCCTTGGTGTCATGCACTATGTTTCCACGATGCACCATTGTTGCAACCCAATTCCTGCTTGCTAGCTATTCGTCAGACTGCATGCTGCAACTGAGCAATGCTTGGTTCATGCACTGTCTCACTGAGCCATTGTACGTCACTTATGTAAACTTTTAAGGCACGTGTTGATGCTGCCATGACAAATGAGGTCTCAAGATGCAACGCTGTAGGCTTGTTGCTTATCTTATTGTGCAGTTGAATGTCATTGAAACTTGAAAAGTGTGTTGGTGCTGTGTGTCTGCAGATCTGGAAACAGCAACAGAGCTGAGTCATGACCTGCGGCGCCTCCTGCGCAGAGGCTCTGCACTTCTTCTTGAAGAGGTACCACTGCCAACTCAGCACACATGCTGCCTTTCCAGGCAATCTGATCAGTGCTGTCAGGCAGTCTTGAAAGCTCTGACAAAATTGGCATCGCCTTTCTCAGTGCTGTGTGTGACTGTCAAGTCCAATCTTAACTGCCTTTACGCCAGACAAGCTTCCGTCCCAGTGCAAGTACCTCTGCCATCCAATGTGGGCTTTGCCATTGATGCATAATCTAAGCAGCATCAGCAGCAGTGCTGTGGGGCTCAGCAGCAGAGCTACCATCTGTCTGCTACACCCTATGTGACTCTGTGAGGTTGCCTTCCTTTGTGCCAGCCCAAATTGTTGCAATGTGCAATGCAGTCTTATTTTAGGGTACTTCACAGACCAGAACCCAGGGCAACACATCTGCTGAAAGAATGATCAAATGAATGCACGAGTGAATGGGAGGCAAGTGCATCAAAGAGCTGATAGTATGCATGAGTGTGTAACAGGATGCATGAAAGAACATTGAAATGCATAATTGCATGAATGGTTTTAGTTTTTGGATGGGAGGAAAGTGCATGAACAACTGACAGAATGCATGAAAGAACAATGGAATGCATGAATGAATGATGATTGAATGCAGGGGTCGGCAGCCGCTGCAGTCTGCATGCTGGAACCAGGCCTGATGCAGCTGACAGGCAGTGGCGTCCATCCTCTTCACAGCTCCTGCCTGGACATCTACACCTGTCTCAGCAGCGCCTGGAGGCTGCTTGCCAGAGGCAATAAGCACAAGCCTTTGCTAGCTGCCAGTGCATACGCCAGGGGGGCGCTGTACACCCTGCTGTTGGCGCATGGCTTGGAACAACTACTGAAGTCAGGTCAGTCTCAGCGTATGCTGGCTCTGGGCTGCCACTGTAGTAGGCTCACTTTATGACTGCTAAAAGGCATACACTTTTGCTTTCCGCAGCATGTGCTTATGGGTCAGCACAGCAACAAAGGGGGCGGGGGAGGGTGGGAGGGGGGTAAAAGAATACCTCACCCAGGTGTCACCAGCAGTGTGACTTGCGGTCATTTTATGACCAACCTAAGAATTGCTTCTGCATATGCCAAAGGCACCTTTGCCAAACGCCCCATCTGTCATGAATTTGCGTGACAATTTTGCACCTTGAACATGATGGGTTTAACTAAAAGCTACTGCTCAAACTCCAAAGCTGCTTCTCAATTCAAAAACCAGCAGCTGCCGTTTTGTTGTTGCTGGGTGTTATGGCTGGGATTCCTGACAGAATCGGATTTGGAAACCTAACCTACCTCAACATTGCTTATTGCAAAACGAGGCCTGTATGTGATGCAGGAGTTGATGGTATCATGCCACATCATGCGCGTCAGCTCAGTGATGCTGCTTCCTCCATATGCGCCTGCTTGAAGACCCTCCTGCAATTGTATCAGCCCCAGGCTGATGGTCAACCTCCACCCAAGCGTGCAAAGCGCTCTGTCAATGATGACACGCCACAGGAAAGTGATCCAGCATCACCACAGGGACAGCTTCTACAGAGACCGCATCAACAGCAGCAGCAGCAAGAAGGGGCACTGCAGCGGCTTCAGCCTTCCATTCACATGCAGCAACAGCAACAGCAGCAGCAGCAGCAGCAGCTTCAGGAGCAGATACAAGGTCCGCCTATGGTGAGCTCTTACAAAGGCACAAATTTGACACAGCTACCTAGCCATTCACAGCCAACACTCGTACAGGGACTGCCACATACATCTCAGCCACCAGCAAATCAAGAAGCTGCATTGGAAGGTGCCCAAGAAGCTGCGCTGGAAGGTGCCCAAGAAGCTGCATTGGAAAGGACACCAGAAGCTGCACAAGCAGTTGGAGATGTTTGGCAGCTTCTCATCAGCATAGGCACTGCTAGCGAGCAGGAGCTGCATCGCTTGTTGGCTCAGCAATGTAGAGAAGAAGATGTGCAGGTGCCGTCTGACTTCAGACTTGCTGATGAGCCGCAACTGGCCATGCTGGGAGCAAGGTCAGACTTCCATGCAGCTGGTGTCTCTCCATCTGGTAAGGATGCAGCAAAGTTATAGTACTCGACATGGAAGTTGAATGCAGACAATGTGCAGCAGGTCATCTTGAATGAAGCCTCTGATGTGTGCTGCAGCATCCTCATTGCACAGATGTGCTATTGCCGACATTTGTGTACAAATGCCTAACAATGTGGAAAGGACACCTTGTTTTCTGACAACTTTCTTGGCCGTGTCGCGCTGCTGTCAGTGCAAAGGTTACGCATCTGCAGGAGGGCGCAGCACACACTCAAGACTTTAACAGCTTTTGCCTTGTATTCTTCTGTCCCTGCATTTCAGGACTTGGCAGAAATGCAGCAGCTTTGTCATCATGTTCTGGAGGAGGCTTGCTGTTTGCAGGATTGGCAGTTCTGCGGCCGATTCTGGCCCAGATTGCATCAGCCCTTCAGCTAGATTCCCAGCACGAGCAGCAGCTGGTCCGGCTTGCTGCTGCCACCTCTGCTTGCCTTGCGGCAGCTTCAGACGCTCTTCAGGTGATCAATCAATGACTCATTCACACACCTTGTTGCAGCTTCAGATGCTGTTCTGGTGAGTAATCAATGACTCATCTGCAACACTTGAGCAACCATGAGATGCCCTATGCCTGACAGAAGTTGAGATTGAAGCTGGCAGTGTTATGTGTGTACGTAACATGCATATCTTTTCTAAGACACCATCAACATACAAGTGCATGCTATATCCATGGCCACATGAATGTATGCACAAAGCTTCCATAGAGGCGCATGGTCAATGCTCACGCCTCCCAGTGAAAAATGCATGCATTGTGGTCTGCTGAATTGCAAAGTATGTGCTGTGCATGCTACTGGATGGCTGGTGTTCATCATGCCCCTGCTCAGGATCCCTACCAACAATTTCTGTACTGAGTGCAGATAGCTTTTGGAGCTGGCCACCAATTATGTGAAGTCAACAGCTTTCTGCCCTTTGCATCTGATCTTGCATTTGAGGTTGCTGCTGCCGTCACACAAGCAGCATCAGCCAGCAGAGCCTTGTAATACGACAGCGTGAGGCAAACAGGGCATCTTGAAGGATCATGATAAGGACCTGAAATGTGATGTTGCTAGTTGCAATTGCTGAATAAGCCATATTCACGGGCGTGTCACTGCACAGTGCATGCATGTGGGGCCAAATTGGTTGTGGTTAGTAATCATCTCTGTGGTGCAAGCAAAATGCTGCACACTGCGCACTGCATGACTGAATTCGCAAGCTCTAGCTCAGTTGTAGATGCTGCCCATGAGCAACTTCTCTTCGTCAATGCAATTCACATGTCAGCTCTTCCATGCTGATTGACTGCATGAGGTCGACGTTGCAAGTCTGTTCTTATGGTATCATGCATTTTGGATTGAGCCTGACAGGGCAATGATAAAGTCAAACTCTGTCAAGGTGTTGCACAGCAGACTTTCACTAAAGCCCAGGCCTTTCTTGACACGCTTGCCAGTCACGCCTGATCAATGACAACAGCATGTCTGAATGGTTCTCACTGTTTAGCACCAGATTTGAATGTCTCGTAGCACAGCAGACTGCATATGCATTACTAACAATACGCAGCTTGCAACAAGCTACACTATGTATTCGGCGTATTGACAAGTCTGTAGAATGGCAGCGCAATAGTCTTGCTCGCAGATGCGTTTGATGACTTTGTTGTGGGGGGCAAGCGTCATTACAAAAGAAAGAGCAAGCTACAAAGCTTTAAAGCAAGCAGCAGAGCTGAGCGGCTACCTTCAAAGTATGTCTCTTCATAAGGCAACATGCTCATCAAATAGGAAAGGCCATCGCAGCATCAAGACACAAACATGCTCTGCTTAGATAGGACACGCCTCAGTTGAAGCAGAGCAGGAGTGACTCAAGCCGAGGAGGCAAGCAAAGAAGAAGCAGGGCGGTGTTCAGTAGTGCAGAGCAACACAAAATAACAACAGCAAGCTGGGATTGTACCACACCCAAAATCTCCTTGGAGTCATGACAAATTCCAGTCACACTGCTATCAGCAAATCTCAAAAAAACAAAAATGAACTGCGACACTTGCTTGTACTACTTTCAGTACTTGGCAGTGGTGTTCTGGCCAGCAACAACTGTGTTGCTGGTTGAAGCAGGGGAAGTAACCGTGGCACGAGGGGTTGTGCCAGCAGTTGTGCCAGTCACCCCACCCTTGACTCCCTTGGCTGAGCCGGTGGTCCTGGGCACATGGGCGGGGGTTACGTCACCAGTAGTCACCCCAGAACCCAACAAGTCACCCTTCTGGAAGGCAGCGCGCTCCTCAGGGGTCATGATGATCTTGCTCCAGAACCAGTGCTTCCTCCACAGGATGCCCGTCTCTTCAATGGGCACCCCCTTGGTCTCAGGCAGGAAGAAGATGACGTAGATGGTCATGCAGAAGACCCAGAAGGCGAAGAAGATGTAGGTGCCATACTCCATCCTGCAAGCATGGTCAAACATCCAACTGAGAGCAGACTCTCAAATAGCATGCATGCAAGAGTCAGGGACGCCGACTCTGCATTTGAGAGGAGGATGGATGCCTAATGAACAGCAAGTCTAACAGTGCTCTTCTGCCTACGCTTACAAGCTGGTACAAATCCAGTGACATCAAGTGGCTGTTGTGCACATTGGCGATTGGTTGTTGTGTACGCAACATACAACCAATTCAGGGGTTGAAAAGTCAGTACAGCTAGACAATGTAGGCAGTCGGTGATCTGCATGTGTAAGACAGTTCATGCCTGGACATCAGCATCAGGCCAAATGGCATACTGCAAAGCAAGCAGAAGAAGAGTCTCAGCATTCAGGCATCACCACAGCATAGTAACAACATGCAAAAAGCATCCATCATCAGCAATGTACAGCAATCACACAGCAGAGAGGCTTCCAGCAGCTTACTTGCAGAGCATGGTGAGGTAGGCTTGGCCGATGACGAAGGAGAAGAGGAAGTTGACGCAGACAGTGATGGCCTGCCCAGTTCCTCGGGTCTCAATGTTGTGGAACTCAGAGGGCACCAGCCACCCCAGGGGGCCCCAGGACCAGGCAAACCCAGCAGTGAACAGGCACTCAAAGGCCAGAATGGTGGAGGCAGAGTTCTTGGGGATGTAGCCGGTGACCTTGTTGAAGCTGCCGCCCATGACGCCGGCCACAACCACAAAGCAGATGAACATCTGGATGCCACCCTCAACCAGCAAGACCTTGCGTCCCAGCCTACAAGCAACAGCACAAGCATTTGCTGAAACAGCAGAAGTGTTGCTGAAACAGCAGAGGAATTGACTATGCACCTGCAGTTTAGCAACCATGCTAGAATTGACCGCTTTAGACTCGCATTTTGCAAATGTGTCTCTGTCTAATGCATGCATCAGGCATGTATGCAGGCTGTGCATGTGTATCCCCAGCTGCAGATCAACACAAATTGCCATCTTTGAACATGACGTATGCATGTATCATCCTGCACAGGAACAATCTCAGCGTCCAGCACATTCAATAGCAGCAGCTACAACATCACAGCATGATATATCAATTGGCAACAGTCATCAGATGCTGAGCAAGACAGTGGTGGACAATGCTCACCTGTCCACCAAGATGATGGCCAGAATGGTAGAGCCCACGTTGACAGCACCAATGATGGCGGTATCCAGGAGAGCAGCATTGGCACCATCACCCAGGACATCAAAGAGCTGGGTTGCGTAGAACATGATGGTGTTGATGCCGGTGAACTGCTGGAAGAAGGGGATCAGAATGGCTCCAGTCTGCAAGCAATACATCAAATCATGTTTAGTAAAAATTCATGAACTCTCGGCTACAAGTGCTGCATGACACATGGCTGTCCATCTTGGCACTCAGCAAAAGCATACATTTGATTTATTGCTTGTGTGTATTTGGCAATGTGGAAAAGCAATGAGACTTACAAGCAAATCAGCCATCAGCAAGGTCAAAACTGCAATGCAGAGGCACTGGAGCATCAAAGCATGCAGCATCATCTCACTGCACCATGACACTTTTGGTACATTAGCATGTCACAATAGGATCCAATGTTACAGGATGTAAACACAAAACTGTGGGTATAATATACAGGGCACACACAGAAAGAGAGAGAGAGCAGTGCAGAGGAAAGGCTTACCAGCACAGGACGGTACTTCTTCTGGAAGATGGCCCACTTGTTCACAGTCTTGCTGTTGTCGTTGGCCTCCACGATGTCTGCAAACTCAGCCTCTACATCAGGGGTACCCCTCACTCGCTCCAGGGTCACCCTGGCCTTCTCAACATACCCCCTGGCAACCAGACTGTTGGGGGTGTCAGGAATGATGATGCTGCCCAAGAAGAGGATGATGGCGGGCACAAAGGCCAGACCCACAGAGATGCGCCAGCCATGGGGGTGAACGTTCTGGGTGCCGTAGTTGATCCACTGGGCGACCCAGATACCGATGGTAGTGGCCATCTGGAACATGACGTTGAGGGAACCGCGAGCGTGAGCAGGGGCAATCTCTGACAGGTACAGAGGGACAGCCTGCAGCACACCAGGCTTGTAAGTCAAAGTTGCAAATCAGCAGAGGAATTGGAAAGAGTCAGTCATGTGAGGGGGGGGGGGGGGGGGGGTAAGAGAAGTT
>JAABUP010005037.1_pt1 | contig 20745 bp, 30 predicted proteins | sample 5559201 | NCBI WGS metagenome assembly JAABUP01 (sample SAMN10711887, study PRJNA513373) | rock metagenome | isolation source: Antarctica rocks | place: Antarctica
CCTGAACAACCAAGCTTCAGCAGACTAGCTTGAAGGCAACAAGGACTACCTGGACTAGAAGACATACAACATCTGTTGTGCACTTTGTAAGATTTGACTGACCAGGCAGATTCAGCAAATTTTGACCCAAAACCCGTACATTGCAGTTGCTTTTTGTACAGGACACAAGCTTCATCAAGCTCTGCAGCTGCACAGCACAGGTGCTGCCGAAACAGCAACATACTGCACAAACGTACATTTGTACAATGGAAATACACAACCCAAGATGGCCCCTTGTGACACCCCCTGCCCCCCCCTCCCCAAAGTGTACACAGGAGTCTTGAACACACCTGAGCTTGAGTGAGAATTGCATCTGCTTGTGCAGCTTGGTGAGACCCTGGTTGCCATACGTGAAGCGGCACATGTGCAGCACCAAGATGCGTGGCAGGCGCAGCAGCTTGATCTCCTTCTTTGCATTCACCGGCGCGCTTTCATCTGTTGCCTTGTAGTCTGCATGGAGAGTGAATAATTGTAAGCGAACAGTGTCAGTGTCGTAACACTGTGTGACACTGTGGAACACAGTGGATAGTGTTAGTCTTGCACATGGTGCTGTTTTGCATGCTACATCCTGCATAATGTCCTGCGTGATCGCCTGTGCAAATTTGTATCTGGTAGTAGTTCTGGCAGCTTTGAGGTGATTTGCTGTAGCAATGGGTTGTCAAGATGAGTGTGTCCCAGGCGTAGCAGCATGATAGCATGATCTGTCTGCAATGACAGTCTCTTTGTGACATTCGTCTTTTTGCCCCGCAAACAAAGCGCAACCATATGCAACATCTTTGGCTCTTATGCATACTCACTGTCTGAAACAACAGTCAGCAAATCACTCAGGCTATATATGTCTGCTGCATTTGCACCTATGTCTCAACAAACTGCCAAACATCAGTTGACATTTGAACTAGGATGTGTAAGTGTGTGTGTCTGATGCAGTCACATCTGGGGTTGGCAGGGCCAGCTGTGGTGCCAGATATGATGTATGGCACCCTGGACATCTTCAACCCCCACAATGCCAAGCTGCTTGCGGCCACTGCAGCAGGTATGCCCTGTCTGTTGCTCAATCCTGTCTTCCGCTCATTCCATTTGGGTCCTCATCATCCCTGCCATCAGTTTCTATGGCGAGTGCATCTTGCTATGCTATCCCAGGCCGGACCGGGCCATGCTATGCTATGCTGTGCTGTGCTGTGCTGTGCTGTGCTGTGCTGTGCTGTGTCGTGCTGTGCTGTGCTGTGCTTTGCTGTGCGGTGCTATGCTGTGCTATGCTAGGCCATGCTGTTTCCTTGATCTGCTGATGTTGTGTTGCTGTTGCTGCAGGACAAGAGCTGACAATGGCACAGAGGATCAACAGGGGTGTCCAGAAGGTGGCCAAGCAGCGCGAGCAGGAGGACGCTCAGGAGTTCCTCACTTTCCTGCTGGACGCAATCCACCAGGAGCAGCTCAAGCTCAGAGCCATGTACGGCACAGAAGGTGAGTCTGCCGTCGCACCCAAGAAAATGCATGGGGGGGCTGGAGGGGGGGGGGGGGGGGAACGCGCTACACCTTTCAGTGTCAGTGTAATGACATTATACTAAATTGTCCAGTGCTACTGCTCCCAACAGGATTCAGTCATACTTCCAATGACAAGACCAACTTGTTGCTACATGGATACTACATTGCATGACAATGTCTAGTGCAAATCTGTATATTTAGGCCAAGCACTGATTTGTTGACGCTTTATGTGTGGACTTTCCCAAGTCTCACTCTTGCTTATTCTGATGTGTGTTGCTGTCAGCGCTTTTCGAGTAGGTTCTGAAATTGTTACGTGAAATGGACTTTTGAGTCCCCTCACCGCTGTTTTGCCTTTCTGCTGACTCAAAGCAATGACAGTCATGTCGCAGTCTGAATGCTAGCTCTGTACCAAGAATAGCAAACTGGACATTGATTATTTACACTGACTGCTGTTGCTTTTGCCTATGAACAAGACAAGCTCCTTGCTCAACTACTGCCAGCTGCCTGATGAAACTTGATTGCTAGTTGGGCTAATCATGATGTGTAGTTGTTGCATCATGCTCTTTTTCAAGCAGGTTCGTCAAGGTGCTGCACCGCCATATGCATAGAGGCTGAAGCTGCCATACAAAGCATGTCATAATTTGTATGGCAGCTACAGTCTCTATGCATATGGCAGTGCAGCACCTCGTCGGATACACAGCACATGCATGACAAGGACTGACACAGAATCCTATCCTTTGCGATGTGAGAAAACAGAAGCAACATGGGAAATGTGCTCATTAGAACCAGCTCTATGAATATGCAAATATGTAAATATGCAAGTATACTGCGTAGAAGTTCCTTTTTATGCACAAATTTCCTACCTGCCGCCATACTACTCATCACTTCCAGACATTCTCACCACGCATCCTGTCAAGCTTTGACAGCTCTGGAAGCCCTATTGGCAGAGCCATTGCTGCCAAATCTGCATCCATATCACAGCTGTTCAGCAAAGCTGCTGCCAATCAGAATGCACACTGCTCACGCAGGCTCGGCTGCAAACACCTCCTATGATGACAACTGGAACCATGTCGCCCGTAAGGGCAAGAGCAATGTGATCAGAGGTGAAGAAGATGTACAGGGAGGCAGGACGCTGACCAGCCAGATCTTTGGAGGGGCTCTTCAGAGCACTGTGAAGGCTGCCAGGGCCAAAGCCAGCGTCACCGTTCAGCCCTTCAACCTGCTGCACTTGGATATCCAGGGTGTGAACAACGTCCCTGCAGCCCTGCAGATGCTTACTAAGCCTGAAGACATCCATGGTACGTCCTCCTCCTTCTTGTTCTTCTTCTTCTCCCTCTTATTCTTGTTGTCCTTCTTCTTCTTCTTCTTCTTCTTCTTCGTCCCTTCTTCTTTCCCTCCCTTTTCTTCATTGGTCTTCTGCATGTCAATTGCATACATGATGGTATACGCCACAGCTGATACTCATCCATGATGCGTACAGGGCAGATGGTTCAAAATGTGACATACAGCCCCTGTTTTGTTTGCTCCCTTTTCCTTCGATCTGCTTCATCTTTGTTTTCTAGTCTTCCTCATTGTCTACTGTTGAAATTTGCTAGTGTACTGTGATTGTGCTCACGAACTTACAGGTTTACAGAGCAATGCTGACATCTGACACTGCGCACTGCTAGGTTTACTACTTTTCATGCCAGGACAAGAGTGCGTTGGCAGCAGTAGGTTTACACTGCCTACTACTGCAGGGTTCAGGGTTTGTAATTTTAGGGTTTGCACTGTTTGCAATGGTGTACTGATTGCTGTGACAAATGGCAGGACTTCCCACCAGGGTTTGTGTTTCTAGGGTTTGCATTGCCCATTCTCCCTGCACAGAGATGTTGGCAGGTACAGAAGATATCTTTTTGACCCTCAAAATCACAGAGTTTTGCGAGTTTTGAAACAGATAAAGCATCATACACTCAGCCAGACATGGTGTGCATGCGTCAATGCTTGTGATCACGATGCCTGTGTTTGAGTCTGCCCTTACCCTGGAAGCCACCTTGGGGACTGCCTTGCCAGCCTTGGGGTCGACCCCGCCATCAGAGGAGGGTCCCCGGGATGATGCCCTACTGCCCTTGGGAGCTGCCTTGGCATCTGCTCTAGAAGCTGCGCTGATCTCTGCTTTGGATTCTGGCTTGGAATCTGATTTCACAGACTCCGCCTTTCCATCTACTGACATGACCTCACTGTCCGCTTTGGACTCGCTCCGTTCTTCTTCATCTGCCTCATGACCGTTGACTGAAGGCTGGGCAGCTGAGTCATCCTCAGCTTGGGGCTGCTCAGCATCGGCCTTGGCCTGGGCCTGTTCTGAGACAGCCCTGTCCTGCGCCTGTGGCTGGGGCTGGTCTGAGAGTGCCCTGGCTTGGGGCTGCACTGGGAAACACCTGGCTAGCTGGGAGAAGTTGTACAGGTGGGGGACATCTGAAGGGGGCAGGGCTGGTGCAGCTGCCCTAAGGCCATCCATAAATGCACAGAAGGAAGATCCAGCCATCAGCGCCTGCCACATCAGCTTACTTGGGTAACATGATGTGAAGACTGAATACAATATTCACATACCTGACGGACATGTCTTACCATACCTGATTGACAGGGGAAATTGTCACACCCTGATTGAGACGTCTGATTTATTGTCTAATGAGACAGCACTGCATTGTTTCAGTACGAATCCTGGCGCATGCAGCTATGACTCCATGCAAGCATCTTGTTGCACGTTCAAAGACAAGATTGTCATGACAACTGACAGAATCGCAGCTAGACCTGAGTCACTGTCGAGGCAGAGCACATGGAGTGTTACCTGAAGCGTAGAGTTCATGAAGCACAGATTGCCGGAGTTCTTCAGACCCCGGGGCTGCAGGCGGATACCCAGGTCCGACCCCTCCTGTGCACCCTCAACCTACAGCTCAACAATGGTCAGCATGCAAAGCGCTGTCCTTGAGCAATATGCTCAGCTATTAGTTAGTCGAGATTGCTGGGGATGAGTCTGCAGTCAGCCACACTACTCCTGACAGGATTTTGGTCTGCAGCTGGCAGAGGTGCCACATGGGCGCCAAGGGGGTCACTCCCAGACCCCAAATCTCTCAGAAGCCCATCAGGTAACGCAGTGCAGCATCACCACCGCACAGACAGACTATGCATCGTGTTTGCACCAAATCACGGTCATTGACAAGACCGCAATTGTGTATACAATGCAGTGAATGCAAATTGGTGCCAGCAGCTGTTTTGACGATGAGTACATCAGAAACAAACCGGCAGCTCACCTGACACAAAGCTGTGACAGACTGAGCAACAGCTTCCTCAAAACCTTTCAATGACCTCTTCGGCACCTCTGACTCCCTAGGCTGACTAACCGTAGTGGTCTTAGATGACTTGCTGGCAGCTGCTGCAGCAGCTGCTGGTGGCGTGGATGATGAGGGAGCCTTTGATGGCTGTGATGAGTCATGCTGCTGGGATGATCCAGATTGAGCCAGTATGGAATCCTTGGTACTTGGCACAGCAGCGCCAACAGCTAGCGAGCTTGGAGCTCTCAAACCTGATTGTGCTGAGGCTGATGCTGCCTGCATCCAGATGGGAGTTAGGGTGTATGGGTGAGGGTGTGTGGATTAGGGTTAGAGTTAGGGTTGGGAATGACGTGTACGGGCAAGGTCAACCCTGACAGTGCAGGGTCAAAGTCGCACGTCTGTTTAGCCAACATCAAACTCACACACTTTCTGCCATCTTCATAATGTTTTCCAAGGTCTGGTTGGTACTGGGGAAATGCTTACAACAAGGTTGTGCACCTGATGACAACACTCCCTCAACCCAGATTAGAATTTATTGAAGTTTTTTGTTTGGTGTCAATGGACTGTATGGTTGCTGTTGATGAGCATGCTAGCCATACACAAATGCTATGTGGAACGTACTTCGAATGACCAAACAAACGATAATGGCATCAGGACATAAAGAGTGAATAAACACAGGCATGCATGAGAATCTATAAAGCAATGCATGATGGTGACTTGGGTTGTGCATACCTGAATGGCATTAGCTGAGGCAGACTCGTCCACGCCAGCAACAGTATGTGCTGCAGGCTGTGCTGTGTTGTCTCCATTCACAGAGCCGGATGCAGCTTGCTCAAGTGACTGACGACCTGTGAGGGCATTGACACAGTTTATGAGGGTATGGGTGAGGGTGAGGGTAAGGGTAGGTTTATGAGGCCAGTCACAGTTTGGCAAAGCCACAGGACAGAGAGTCCTCTGTGATTGGCTGCAAGCCGCGCACACAACATTTTCGCCATGAAAGCAACTGCGAGATCTTGGAAAGCCTTGCTGAGGTTTGTATTGAGATGACAGCTGTTTGCTTGGCTTGCAGAGATTGTGGGTGAGTCAGCACACAGGTTTGAGTTGCATATTAAGCTCTAATGCCAATGAGCAATGCTGTATATATGTCAGCATATGACAGTCCAAGGGTTGCCCGCTATTGCAGAGCAGCATGCAGCTGTGAGTCTGATACCTTGCTGCTCCCTAGGCGCAGCAGCCTGCTGACCTGTTTCCTGAGAAGCCTGGCGCTGAGCTGGCTGCTGTGCACGCTGAGCTCCGCCTGAAGGCTGAGTGTGCGCTTGCGCTTGCTGCTGTGCATGCTGAGGCCTGGATGCCTGCGCAGAAGAAGGACGCCGGGCTGGCTGAGGTGAGGAAGTAGCAGCCTTCACCATGGAAGCCCAACTGGATGCTGCTTTGGGTGCTGGGGCAGGGGGCTGTTCCGAGGAGCTGCCCTCAATAGGGCTGGGAGCGGCCGTGGGTTCTGCCCTTGCAGCAGGGCCTTCTGATGCAGCTGATGTGGGACCTGTAGGTACAGCCCCAGAGCTGGACGGGCCCTGAGCACCACCTGCAGCTGTCCTAGTACTGCTGTGACCTTACAGTGGTAGACGCATCCCGAGCTGTGTCTACTGCATGAGCGGATGAGCTGCAGGCAGAAGAGGCCTTGACTGCTGCTGTAGCTGCTGGCTTGACTCAGCAGACTCTGGCATGGCTGCTTGACCAGTGGCAGGCTGTTTGACAGCAGGCAGTTGACCAGATTGGCCGGCAGGCGTCTGTTGATTGGACTGCTGGGTGATAGCTGGGTTGCTTTGAACCTGCATACGAGCTTCAGCCTCCTGCATGGACAGCTGCTTGTTCTGCGGCACCTGCTGCTGCTGCTGCTGCTGCCGCATTGGTCGAGGCGGTGGCTGCTGTTGAGCTGCCACCTGTTGCTGCCGCTGCTCAAGAGGGTGTGACTCCTGTTGTGGCTGCTGCCTCTGCGACTGCGACTGCGCAACGCTTTGCTGCTGTGCAGAAGTCTGCTGTGCATGTGGCTGCTGTGGATGTGGCTGCTGTGCATGTGGCTGCTGTGCATGCGGCTGCTGGGCACGTGGCTGCTGTGCAGAAGTCTGCTCCAGCTGAGGTTGCGGTTGTGACTGCTGACGCCCTTGCTGTTGGTGCCCCAGCTGCTGCTGATACTGCGTTTGGTCTTGCTCAGTTGCACCAGGGTCATGTTGATTGGGAAGTCCTGCAGGCTGCTGCCCATCAAAGGCATTTTGATTGGGAAGCCCTGCAGGCTGTTGCCCATCAAAGGCATTTTGATTGGGAAGCCCTGCAGGCTGCTGCCCATCAAATGGGGTCTGCAGCAATGGGTATTGCTGCTGAGCATGCATTGCAGTCAGCTCAGGGGTTGCTGTCGCACTGTGAGGGTCAGCGTAGGGGTCTGGAAGGGGGTAAGACTGGGGCTGAGCAGGGGCTGCCTGTGGATGGGCGGAAGAAGGCAGGAAGGTTTGGGGAGCAGGGGGACCCGGGGGGTATGAAGAGTGGTTCTGGGGGCCCTGCCTCTGAGGCTGTCCAAAATAGGGATGAGCATGATTGGGCTGAGCTTGCTCAGAGGATTGAGACAGACTCCTGCAATGACACAAAAGACCAGTCTTTCAGGTTGAGCAAAGACTGCATGGCATGACTAGACTCTGATCAAATGCAAGAGTCCTGTTACAGGACATTCTGTGGAAATGATCCAGAAAGAAGAAAAACTTTGCAGGTTCTGCAAGGGTTCAGAGTCTTGCAGAAATTTGAAACAGAAGCACAGCGCAGCAGCCATCCTTGACCAGTGCCTTATCAGTCTTGAATTCATGCTGGGTAGCGTAGAACCAGTTGTCAACCAACACAGACTTGGTTGCAAAAAGAAAAAGATACTGTGCTGACTTGAGTGGAGCTACACCTAGGAAGATCTTGTTTTTGGGGATTTATGCAGAGCTATACCTAGGCAATTACTGTGTTTGGGGATTTGAACGGAGCTAGACCTGAGCAAATCCTGTGTTTGGGGATTTGAATGGAGCTATACCTGGGCAAATCCAGTGTTCAGGGAGTGATGCAGAGCCACACCTGGGCCAATCCAGTGTTTGGGGATTTGTGTGGAGCTATACCTGGGCAAATCCAGTGTTTGGGGATTTGTATGGAGCTATACCTGGGCAAATCCTGTGTTTGGGGATGAGAGCGCGCAACCATAGATGGGCTACTTTGAGACGACGCACGCTGACTGGACTGACGGCTGCCCTGCTGACTAACATGCTGCTGACCCCCTGGAAGCTGGTGACTCATGTGCTGCTGGCCAGGAAGCTGCTGATGCTGTAGGTGAGTCGGGATCTGCTGGTTGACATAAGATTGGTTATGATAGTAAGGATTGGAGGTGATGTTGGCCTGGCGGGGTCTGTGCCCCCGCCCCCTGGGCTGCTGTTGGGGTGGATGGCGGTAGTCTGACTGTCCATCATATCCATATCCTGCCTACATAAATGTCTAGTTGATTAGACCTGACAGCAGGCAAGTCAGGGCAACTGGGATAATTTCTATTGTTTTAGGTAAAAACTAGTCTTGGAGTTTAATCAAACATGATAATCCACTGACAAATCCTGAGTCTGGCTTTGCACAAGCAGCCTAGAGCACTGCATGTTGTGCATGATCGTTGACATTGACGTTGAGCATGTGCATGTTTTGAGGTTGCATGGTCAGGAATGCAACGGTTGCATGTGTAGTCACACAGAGCAAAGGCTGTCAGAGAAATGACCTGCTGAGCTGGTCCCCAAAACTGGGTGCCGGGATGCTCATACATGCCAGGATCCCCATAGGCCTGTCCACCAAACCAGCCCTGTCCTGCACCAGCAATGTAGACAATATCAGTAAAGGATCAGTATAAATACAGACAGCGGCCCCCTCACTACTTTCTTTGCCAGGCAGCGCATAGAATATAGTGTAGTGTACAAACACAGTCCCAGTATGGAATAAAAGAACTGCTCTGAGGTAACAGAGAGAGAAACAGTGAGTGGGGTCTTTGGGTGGGTGGTTAGGCGGCAAGGGCAACAGTCAGGGCTACATTCAGACACGCGTACAGACAAGCTGAGATGTCACCTGCAGCGGCAGGATAGGCTGGATAGGCTTCACCATACATTGCCTCATAGCCAGCAGCTGAGTTCCAGAATTGCTGCTGCTGGTGCTGGTCTTGAACCTACACTCCACCACCTCACCTTGTCATCGACTGACAGCAGTCACAGACTTTGTGTGACATCAGAGAGGCCATGACTGTCCAAACATCATCTTTACGGAATCTTACAGTTCCACATCTTTAGGACTTTTTCAGAGAGGCCATGACTGTCCAAACATCATCTTTACGAAATCTTACAGTTCCACATCTTTGGGACTTTTTCGCATACAGTGAAGTTAACAACAAAACGTGAAAGTTTTCGTCTTTCTGTCTGATGCTTGCTTGTCACAGATGCACCAGCAACAGCAGAATGACCCCTCAAACTCTATGGCTTGTGGCTCATGTTACGAAAATGGTCTGCACAGCAGAGGCGCCTGGCCAAATGCTTGGCCAGAAAACAAGGCCATGCGATTGACAAAGACTCATGCCCCCTTACTTGGTCTGAACGGTGAGATTGACCGTGGGCATGGCCAGCAGGACTAGGCACATTTAGTAGATACCTGGCAAGAACAATTAGCTGGAACATTTTGAAATCCTGATTGTTACGGCCAGCAGCATGCGCAGAGCCCTGACTGAGCCCATGCGTTTTGCACAAAGTGATGTAGACCACGATACCCGTTGCTGGAATGCTGATCCCCCAGCCCACCAACCCCCCCCCCCCCCACAGAAAGAGCTACTGAAAACTATACACTGCTCACGAATGTTCAAACCTGACCCTATGGTGCAACATGTGTTGAACAAACAAAAGGAAGGATGGACAAATGGATGGACGCATCAATGGCTGTGTGAGAAGGATGCATGAGTGGATGAATGCTGAAATGGATGCATGAATGGTTGTGTGAATAGATGCATGGATGGTTGGATGAATTTATGGATGAACGAGTGATTGGATTGATGGACAGACAGACGCACAGATGGATGCATGCATAAATGGATGGATGAACCAAGGGAGACATGATTGCTGAATTGCTTTTCACAGCTGGTTGCATGCCTGATGTGCAGCCCAGTGAGGGTCTTGGGGGTAGTAGCTGGGGGTTGGGCCTCGCTGCTGCGCCTGGTGGGAGGTGGGTCGCCGCGCTCCCTGAGAGCTTCTGCCAGAGGCAGAACTGGGCCGCCTCCTGTGCCCTGTGACGCAGTGACACACAGACATTTGGCCCAAGCAGCTTGTAGAAGGTGACTCAACCAGGAATCTCAAGCATGCAATGGGTATACAGTTGGGTGCATTGGGTAGTCAGCGTACTGCTCAGACTTTTAGTGGTGAGCAATTGCAGCATACCATGCCAGCACTACACCTCAGCCTTGATTTCAACTTCAACAACCATGATTTCCAATGTAGCAATGACCTAAGGATGTCTGCAGGTCTTCAGGCATGCTCAGCATATGCCTGAGATCAGATGATAATAATAATATTCAGAGTGGTTATGACAAGAAAATATTGTGAAAAAGCAATGACAATAGCAATGATAATAGTATAACTAATTTGATGCGTTCCAGCTCATGATGTGCAGGATAAGCCATGATGCAGGACATGTCATGATGCAGGAAAACGTGCATCTGGACCTTTTGAAGTGAGGTAGCATTTCCGGCAGGCTCACCTTCATGATTGGACTGACCAGGAGAACTGGTAGAGGCAACACTGTCAGTTCTAGCATGCACAGGGGATTCTGGAGCTGACTCAGTTGAGGGCTGAAGCTGAGGCTGAGGCAACCTCTGTGCGGAGGATGATGCAGAAGCTGGTAGAGAAGTTGCTGGCAAGGTGGCACTGCCTGTACCAGCCTCAGGAGCGATTCCAGGGGCAGCCTCCAGATGCCCTGAGGGGAGCTGCCCTAAGGGCAACAAGGGCTGAGAGAAGCCTACAGGCTTCAAGCTCGCTGGCTTGCCAACATCTGACAAGCTGACGCTACCAAAGGTGAGGGACATGCTAGGGGCGGAAGCTGACAAAGCAGCTGTCACAAATGCATTAGGTAAGCTACTGTGCTGATGATGAGATGCCGCTGCCTGGGGTTGGGGGTCAGCAGCTTGGGTGGAAGAGGGGTTGACTGAATGCGAAAGGGAAGAATGGGGGCGCTGCTGTGCAAAGGGCCCTTGAACTCCTGCACATTAGCCTTTCTTGAGTCATGTGGGTTTGTTGCTTCAATCTTCAAGCATGACCATTTGCTGGTTTTTCTGCCACATTTTGCTGCAAATGTAACCGCAAGCTTGAACGTTCAGACAGAACAAACATCGCGGTCTGCACAGATAGACAGTGTATAAGTGTCAATCAGCACAGTCAAGCCTTAAGCAGGGGTGCAGACGACCACAAGCTGCTGTGCCTGTTGTAAGCTGATGGATTACTTCATCCGCAACTCTAAACACATTGCAGTTGCATGCTGTACCTGGTCCTCCAGCAGGCTCAGTGGCATGAGGGGTGGCAGGTGTGGGGGTGGAAGGGGTGGGGAAGCGCTCCTGTGGGGTGCCTGGGCCCAGAGGAGTCTGATCAACCTGATGACAGCACAAAGGTCTGCATTTGAGATTGAGAAGTTGGAGTTGGTCCTTTCGCTATGCCCAAGCATGCAGTGCCTTCGTATTATCACCACTACAGTGTTCTGAAACAAACAGAGCTCAACAACGCAAAACACTATGTTTACAAACACAAATCACAACAGCTGCTATATTGGATTTTGCAATGTGGCTTGCCTCTCCAGAAAATGCACGGGGTGGCTCAGACGCTGCAGGGGTGGAGGGGGGTTGGGCTGCTGCCCCTTCTGCTGCTGCATGCCCTAAGTTGACACGCAGCATCTGCCGAGCAGCTGCATCATCTCTGTTCCTCACTTGCCCTTGGCCCCTGCGCTGCTGCTGCTGCTGCTGCTGCTGCTGTTGCTGCTGCTGTGAGTCACCGCCAGGACGGTTCTGAGTTACTGATAAAAGGGGTCTGAGGCAAAAGGGCAAGAGTCATGAACAAAAGAGCTTGACCAGAGTCACTGACAAAAAGTGTCTGAGTCCCCGACAAGGCATTTAAATGGCCACTGTCTATCAGAAAAGCTGTGTTGGGTAACAACATCAGCAATGAGAAACAGGATGACGCAGCGTTACAAACACTTCAAGTCAGTCGGATTGGATCAGCGACGCAGTTTGATAGGTCAACAGCTGGCCGAATGTCATAGAAACACAGATCTGACTGAACAACATTCTCCAGCCATACATGGTAGCATTACCTCAGGTGTCAAGATACAGAGTGGCAAGAACCTCACTACCGAGCCTCAACTCAGCTGACTTGAAGTCACTAGCAAACAAGACATGATAAAGGTTTGCATGATGTTGTAAAACTGGCTGTGTGCGGTTGCTACGTATGTCTAGTAACGCATACTCTGCCATGTTGCCCTGAGTCAGCAGCCCACGGTACTTGCCAGCAGGTGAAAACCTGCAGTCAATATACTGGTGGTGTTTGCTTTGAGACATCAGCAACAGGACAAATGGTACATAAGATTCCTTCTTGGAGTCGCGTCAACTGCTTTTGTCAAACTTGCCTGTCTACATGTTCCTTGATGGCCTGACCATCAGTTAGAAGCTCAAACCCCCATTTCAGTGGCATAAGCATAAAGTCCATTCGGCCGGGTATACCAAACACAGGGCCTACATCTGGGGAAAGGTGTGCTCCAGGAGGCAACACTGACCTGCAAGCCCTGCATGTGCATTACAAGATTGAGACACTGCAATCTAGAGGCGCACTGTACAGGGCAGCCAAATCACCTGTAGAATTCATTCTGATAATGTGCCTCTAATAGCCCTCTTCTTGGGCTCTTGCTGGTGTTCAAAGAGTTGGCCATTTGTGCAGAACTCATACGTTGCAAAACCAATCTCAGAAAAGTGGACATGGATGTGGGCATTTCAGCCAGTGTGCCGTAACTCCGATTGTAAAAGCAATATCGTGTGTATTCCATATGCAACTTTGATACAAAAGCGACAACCAAGGCACCCTGGTCAGCTTCAGATGGCTCTGTGACTAGGTAGCCAGACCTAGTGAGCTGATTTGCAACTGTTCGCTCTTGTACAGGCAAGTCAGGTAGTATCACCTGAGCATGGCAAAGAAAACAAGTCAATCGTCGGTGCAGTAAATCTGGCCGACCTTGATACGGGTGCCTTGACATGAATGCAAAAGGATGTGCCCTGCTGATTGTCTATACCTACCTGATGTTTGAACAGGAGTTTCTCAAGGAGATCATACTGTGCTCCCGAGCTCATGATTGATTGAGAGCTGCATAGCCACCATACTTGAATAATGGCTTCATTGTAATAGAGTCATTACAAATCAGCTCCAAAACCAGAATTGCAGAATACAATGATGTACCTCATGAAGCTCCGCACATTCTCAAGACTGCTGATGAATGTCTGGCCAAGGTATATATCCTGTGCTCGCGCCACATATTCAGGTTCGCTGTTAGCAGAGTTAGTAATGACATCAAGGATGTCTAGCATGTCAAGCACAAGGCCAGGGTGCTTGTCAGACATGTTGCCATGTAGTCCTTGATCATCTGCACACGTGCAGACTGGAGCTGTTTGCACCGGCAAAAGCTGATAAAGACCTCGGTATACTCTGAATCAGTGAATTGCAGAGCAGGCTGGTCATCTCTAGACCTCCTGCAAGATAACAAGGCTTGCGCGTCTATTGTGAGATGACATCACATCTAGGGAGCAAGCATGTACTGCAATGATGCCAGTGATTACCTGATGAGGATGGAGTGAGCGGCATCAAACTCAACTGGAGATGCAATGTACCCCATACTTGCTAGAGGGTTGCTGCCGTGCGAGGAAGCTGTAAGGATCATGAGCCGCTGTGGGGTGCAGGGTGAGTGTAGGATTCGCTTGGCGTAACCCCACAAATGTGCTGCTGCAGTATAAGTAATCTGAGCTTTGTCAATGATAATGATTGTTCTGTTGTCTGTTGAGGCTTGCTGAGCTGCCTCATTGAATGTGACACCACACATGCTGCGAAACTGAATCTGAAAGGACTCGTCATTGTTGACAGCCGCACAACTAAAATAGTACACTTGCTGGAACATGCTGCTGGCCCTAGCCATGATTGTCACAAGCTGGCATAGGCTAGTCTTGCCACTGCGGGGTGGAGCACGTATCATCACAAGCCCATAGTCTTGCAACATACTTAGCACCTGTCTGCAAGTTTCTGCGCGTCTTGTGAAATAGCCAGTCGCCATCCTGCGCACAACCCCTTTGCCACGACCACCAAGACCAGTAACTTGATCCTTGTACTCTGCACAACACAAAGTGGTTTGCTAAGAGCTTACGTACAAACATATTGCAGCAATAATCAAGTCAACTACTCACTCCTTAAGCAACATGTCCCATGGGGAAACAAGGACGGTGCATGCCCAACAACAGACTCTCAAGCCATGGACAAGGCTAGAAGGCTGCATTGAATATGCTCAAGAGAAGAGAGGTGAAGATGCAGGCAAGCTGAACCTGCCTCAAGCCACAAACAAAGTTGAGAGGCTGCCTTCAGGATGCATTGCAGAAGTTTTAACCTGATGGAAAATGCGGCAAAAGCTTGCATAATCTCTTCAGACTGATAAATATCATGCGCCACCCCAGCTAAGTATGCACCAAAGCATGCAGCAAATCATCAAGCCACAATTGAGGCTTAGAGGTTGCATTGATTGTTCTCAGACTCTTTCTGAGAATGCAGGCAGGCTGACTATGCCTCAAGCCACAGACAAAGCAGGGAAGTTGTGCTGAGTTTGCTGTGTGATTATGCCTTCTAGACTTGCTGTGAGATCAATAGCAAACCCTCAAGCCACAGCGAGGCTGAGAGGCCGCATTGACTCTTCTCAGAGGTGATTTGCAGGTGCAGGCAAGCTCGACACGCCTCAAGTCCAGAAGTCACACCCTCAAGTCATAGACAAGGCTGTGAGACTGCTCACCAGCTTGTCTACTAAACCCTTGTGATCAGCGTGCCTAAACCAAACGGGGCGATTTATCACAAAGTTGAAATAGATGACATACCTGTTGATTGAGCTGGAGTGAAGAAGTAAACACCAGCTGAAAGCTCAGCACCATCCTCTGCTAGGTCCATGCCACTGGCATCCTGCAGTGTGCCTTCTTGGCACTTGGCTTTGACTTTGCAGGTCTTGAAAACCTGAGTTGCCACAGTTGCAGCTTTCATATAGCACATCAGCTCCTCGGTACCCTGCAGCTTTACTACAAAGTGCAGCAAAGGATCAGGTGCCATTCCTGCATTCAGCCACAGACAACGTATATACACACTACGAGACTGCCTATGCCAGAAAAACAAGGTTGCTGTTATGTTGCACACCAACAACACAGCAGATCCTGAACTAATGATTTAGCCAGTCGCTGTGTGAAGCCGCACTACTATCCGCACACCTGTACTTGCCAGGAAAGCCTGTGGTGTGTCCACCTGCTGCTGGAGTTGCTTGCTCTGACTGAGCTGGCCGGAGATTGTGCACCCCCTCGTTGACGCGGACTTTCAGGCTCAAGTCTGTGCGCTGCCTTCTGAAGTTGGCGCCGAAGCAAGAGCAGCTGAACGTGAGCGGGCTGAGTGAAAGCCGGGCAGCCGCTGCAAGGCGTAAATGACGAGACAATTCGCTGACACGCTGCCTGTCGTCAAAGGCACGAGGAAAGGCACGCGTTACCAGAACGTTGGCAGGGCTACAGCTTCTGACTCTGAAGAGAGAGAGAGAGGATTTTACATCTTCAGCCAACCAACTAGGTTGTACAGATGTGCCAGGGTTGACAGTAACCTGGTCAAAAACATCAGTACTAAGCGTTTATGATGTCTAAACAGTCCGAAAATGAATTTGTAAACACCCATACGATCCTTCTGGGCAAAGAAGGATCGCATTGAAGAAGTCCGGGAACTGAAAAGGGTGTGATACTTGTCTCTGAGTGGCTGGAAAACTGGACACTCAAAGACAAGATGATATTCATCCCCAACGCTAGCTAGGGGACAATGTGGGCAAAGCCTAGATGATCTAGGAATAGGTGGCCTATGATGTCTGCCTGTCTCAATTGGTAGTGAATGACAGCTTAGTCTGAAGCGTAGGAAATGTTTCATGCGCTTACCAGAAACGGGTAAAAGAAAATATGGGTTGGAGGTGTTGATAGGGCGAAACCAATTATGCCATGTACACAGTTTGGCATTCCTGGTGGCCGCTGTGCGTGGGTTGTATGACAAGTTGCTCCATGAAAGAGAGGCTTGATGTTCAAGTCCAGCTATGACTATGTTGGTATCTATGACAGGTATACCTTGGACTTGGGTAGGTAAATGGTAGCCAACACTGCGAAGGCAATGAGAGACTGACCAAGAAAATTTGTGAACACTATGAAGAGATGCATTCCAAGTCCAAGGTATACCTGTCATTTGTGAACACTATGAAGAGATGCATCCTGTAGGTTATCAATGAGAACAAGTCCATGTAGACAAGACGCTGGGGCTGAAGCTAAGGCGTTCCAAAATGCAATGGTTTGTTGCCACCAAAAGTGCTTTAAACTACGCATGTTCAACTCCGCCAAAATGACATCATGAGAAGTGGTGGAAGGTACTCCACATAAACGCTTAAGATATAGCATATACTTTTGTTCTAACTGTTTGCGAATGTTGTTGGCAGCGGAGTCTGTGGGACTATGCATGCCCCAAACAGGGCAATCATAGTGAAAAGCAGGGGCAAGAATGGATTGAAACAAGCGAAACTTCAGACAAACAGTGTCACTACATTGCAAGCGTGCGTGCTTTTGCTGCACAATTGCCCAAGACGCTGCTGCTTTGTTGAGCTTTGGTGTGATGAGGTGAGAAATGTGACCAGACTGATGAAAGGGCAGGCCCAAGTACTTGAAACTTTCAACTTGCTCTAAAGGCTGGTTTTGGCATGTGAAAATGGTTTGTGTGCCATCACCAATGATCATAACTTTTGTCTTCGCTATGCTGACTTGCATGTGTAGCTCCTGACAATAGTCTGCCAATGCTGTGATGAGTGCTTGTAGATGTGAGGGGCAATGTGCTGGTAGAAAGACGTCATCAGCACACTCCATGTCAGGGAGCCGCGTGTGCTGTAATCTGATGCCTGCAACTGGAACTGAGACTTGCAGATGATGATGAAGCCCATCTAGAAAAAGACCAAATAAAGTAGCACTGAGTGGACATCCTTGACGTAAATCTACAGATGGGCTATGCATGTCATCATGAAAGCCATTAATCTTCATAGCTGGGGAACAATCAGTGTATAAACTTTGAATAGCAGTCAACATGTTACCACGTATGCCAGACGCTGCAATACTTGCCAGATGAGTGGCTACTGAACCTTGTCATATGCAGCTTTGAGGTCTACAAAACAGAGGTACAATGGTTCATGCGCATGTGTTTGCTTATCAATGACATGTTGTAAAACAAATGCTTGGTGGACAGTACTGAGGTGAGATCGGTATCCAGCTTGTGTGTGTGTGCGAAGCTGCTGCTGTTCTGTGTACTGAGTCAGCCGGTGGTTGAGAATGTTTGCATATAGCCTGCACAAGGGCTCCCCAACTGCAATTGGTCTGTAGTTGGCGGGGTCTGAAGCATCCCCATGTTTGAAGATGGGGGTGATGAGAGCAGTCTGCCATTGGATGGGTACCTTGCCTGAGGTGTAAGCTTCATTGAACATGGCCTGTATGCATGGGATGATGAGGTTGGGCGGGGCTGGGGACTCTGGTGTGGGAAGAGGTTTGGCATATCTGAGGAACTCAGATGAATAGCCTTGCAGGGCGCCTGCTCTGCCATTGTGAAGCCGCTGTAAGCCCAGGCTGATTTCTTCAGCTGTGATGGGTGTATTGAGTGCATTTGCAGGGGGTGGCTGTGGCTGATGTGGGGGTGGCATGAGGGTGGCGGTCTGTGCTGGGGGAGAGGTAAGCTTGCTTATGAGTGGATTCCAGGCTGATGGTGAGGTCAGCTCAGAGGGCAGTGATGACTGAGGCGCGCGTGTCTGTTGAAAGAACTTGCGGGGGTCTGTTTTGTACAAATTGGCGAAGGTGAATATGTCTTTGTTGCTGAAGCTTCGCTTTCTGGCTGTGAGCATGGCCTGGAGCTGTGCTAGAAGGGCAATGGTGGAGGGTGCACCTGGGTTGCGCCTTTCTGCTCTACGCCACTGACAATGTAAGGAGCGGCATTCTTCGTCCCAGTAGGCTGGGCGCTGGTGCTGTGTGGAGTTGCTGTTGCTGGATGCTGGCTTATTTTGACGGAAGCCTGCTGAGCGGTATGCTGTGGTCCAAGCTGACGTGAAGAGGTTGTCAGCTTGGTTGAGCTGGTGCGTTGAACACGCCTGGATGCTGTGCTGTAGAAGCTGGTCGCATGCTGGAGACTGCAAGCTGTTGGCGTAAGCTGGCTGCTTGGTTGAGTCCCAAACCCACCTGGTGACAGGTGTGCCTGAGTGAATAACATGTGTGGAAGGTGCGGTTGGAGGCGTGAAGGGAAGGTGGAGTTCCATGATGAGGGGGCAGTGGTCTGAGTCTTGAGTTGGGGAAGAGATGCCGCAGCTGTGAACGAATGGGAAGAGGCTGGGACTGACCAAAGCGTGGTCAAGTCGCGAGTTGCCCCTGGGGTAGCTGGGGGTGGCTGGGGTGTCAAGGGGGGTCCTGCCTGTGCATAACACCATGGAGGTGTCTTAGCAAAGTTGCATGAGGTGTGGGCCAAGAGCATTGGTGGCCTGGTCCACTGACTGGCGTGGTGGGATGTCTTCGTTGAAGGTGGAGACCCAGGCATCTGGGAGGTTGCCCACCTTGGCATTGAAATCCCGTGCTACCATGATGTGTGCAGGTGTTGCAGCAGCCGCTGCTGCTGCCACTGCTGCTCTGATGTGCCTGGAGAGGGTGTCGAATCTGTTTGTGACTGAGCTAAGGGCCATGTGGTGGGAGGTGACGGGCGGGACATAGCAGACGCCTACTGTGATGGAGGGGAGCTGAGCTGAAGGGGATTTGAGAGTGACCCAAATGACATGGTTCACTGTGTCCTGAAGTTATCTCCCTCCTCTTTCAGCTGTTCCGCGCTCCGTACAAACCGCCACTTCCACTTCCGGTCACGTCATTCATTCATTAGATTTCAAGGTCTTGGGGCCAACCATGACCATTGGACCAGTGGTCTGAAATTGTCAAATAAAATACCCAATTGTTTTAAGCACTTATGAAAACATAATGTTCACACCTGACAGATTCCAAGCTAACACTAAAGGCTATGTCCAGTTTGTGTTGCAACCAGTGTGTTCCTATGTTCAAAACATTCCCTCAAAAACCTAGCTATGACTTTAGGATCATGTAGAGTAAAAAGGAAGACAGTGTGGGGGCTGGGCCCCAAAATATGTTTGTAAACTTGTTCCTGATGGCACAATATGCTGGACAATCAAACACAAAATAATGTTCATCCTCTGCTGAACCAGAAGCGCAGAAAATACAATGATGTTCAATAGGCACCTGCTGTGCCAGTGGCAAAAGCCTACCAGTGTCTACATGAAGGCCATGACATCCACATCTAAACCTGCTGATGAGTTTTCGGCTCCTGAAGCCCTTGACTGCTGAAAGATAAGGTCAATTTACGTCATGAGTAATTCCAGTCAAAGTGGCTTCAAAGTGACAGTGTAGCAATTCCCACTTCTGTTGTCCCAAGTCGCAAGCCTTGACGAGCAGGGCGTGGACCCACGGCCGAGCCTGTCTGTGCCATGCTGAGTTTGTACACGATGTTAGCTGAGTCAGGATGCTAGATCTGAGCTGAGCGCTGCCGGTCACCGGTCATTGCCGATTATACCTGAAAAAGAAAAGACTACATTTCCATACATGGCTTATCCAACCCTTCGTTTGACATTCAGCCACTCCTCGACCCTTAGCTTTCACATATGCCTCGCGTTGGCTTCATTGGCGCTCACCTGCTGCTGCAGCATTGCTTGTTTGGCTCACGTGATCACATATGTCGCAGCCGCATTCGATCAATGTATTTGTATCAATGTATGTATGTAAATGCAATACATACAATACATACATACAATACATACATTGCATTCGATCACGTATATGATGCTTCGACAGCAAATTATTTGAGCGCGCTGCAATATCAGCACCTTCCATTAATAGTGCAATATTGCTACGTAGTGTTAGCAGTACATGTAGTATACTGTACAGTAGTGCTGAACGAATTGTGCATAGTGTCCTTGTTTGCCCTGTCAAGTGTTGTCTGTTAGTGCGCATCAGTATCAACTTAGTAGTAGTAGTCCAAAATGCAAAAACCGCTAACACCCTGAGATATTACGCTGTGCGCTTGCTCACGGCCGGCCGCAAGGACTGTCAGCCTTGACCCTGGCCTTGACCTACCAGCCAGCAGCAACCTCCCACTTGCATTCCAATACACAAAGTTGCTGCATACTGCATCTGCCACAGCATGTCTACCAGGGCCTGATACTGCATCGTTGCAAATGTGTATCTCAGGTCCCTTCAATCAAGGAAGCACGCTTGTTGTGACAGACCATACTACTTCTCTTTGCATTCATGTCTGGCAAATCAATCAATTGATCAGGCTGCAAGGTATCAGGCTAGGAGCGGCTATGTTCGAGGCTTCATCTCGTAGAACAAAAGATACATTTCACAGTCTCTTCTAAGCACTTGTGAGACATTGACATGCGACACAAAGTCGTCATCAAATCGCAGCCACTCGCCATCAGGCTGCTTGACATCTGCTGTGTAGTGTCCAGAAGC
>JAABUP010005038.1_pt1 | contig 20743 bp, 27 predicted proteins | sample 5559201 | NCBI WGS metagenome assembly JAABUP01 (sample SAMN10711887, study PRJNA513373) | rock metagenome | isolation source: Antarctica rocks | place: Antarctica
ACAACGAATCTGAACAACTTGTCCATTACCCCCATGCAGAGTTGCAGCGGATAAGTCTAGCATAGAAGCATAGCAGGGCTTGGGCTTGGTTAGCGGCATTGTGATATTTGTAAAAATGTGTACAGTATGTACAATATGGAATCGTCTTGTGGACGGGATGGAATATTCATGGCGATATTGAGGGTGTTGGTTGTTGTTGAGAGCGGTGTATATACACACTCTTACTCATCAGAAACCTTGACATTATTGCTCGCTTGATACCACAACAGAAACGTACAACAAAAACGCATGCAGCCAACCATTCAATCGCAACCCCTTCCGAACTAAGAAACAATCATTCCACACGGACCGGCCAAAGATGCGTAAAATATCAAAGGGAAAACTTCAGGCGAATGCGAAATAGGATGGGCGAGATTGTAGGAATTTTGATACTATTTTCATCTCTGATCGCATTGAATTAACTATCAACCTCAATTGCCCGCTGTACGAATACATGAAGTTTGGTATATGACGCAATAAATGCCCTTTTGCACAATTTCGCTTGCTCAAAGACCGAAGATATGATACCGCGGCCCCATGAGAATCTCTGCGCCCTCCTTTTCCCTTCCCCTGGTATCAACCTCGTATGGTAATCATCGGCCGAAACACCGTAAATGCAAGCAAGCCCCATGCAATCGTCACCATCACCGTCACCGCCAACGCAATGCTACATCATCCGCTCATGAGGCTCCCAAGTATCCAAATATGGCATCCATCATCCCCTCATAAACCTCGTCAGCCCCACTCCCAAAAGATCTCCTTCGTCACGACATCCCGCCCATCCCACCGCCATTCATACCTTGCGGATTGTTATGCATAATGCCACTCCCACCCAAATGCGGCAGCGAATGCATCTGCTGCATCCCCTGCATCATAGCGTTCCTCTGCTGCTCAGTCATACCCTGAACCCCGATCCCGCTCATCCCCTGCATGCCCTGCCCGTTCATCCCACCCATACCATTCATTGCGGCCATGTGCTGCTGCATCATCTGCTGATGCTGTTGTTCACGCATACGCTGCTGCTGCACGGCGAACTGTTTCTTCATCTGCTCTTGAGCTGCGATCTTCGCCCGCTGTTCGCACGCGATCCTCTCGTTCTGGGGTATGGCTGCTGGATTGCCGCCGTATTTCTGCGCGGCTTGATGCAAAAGCTGCTGAGTGAGACGATGGACTTGGTTTTCAAAAGCTTGTCTTTGGTGTGGGGTGAGCTGCAGGGGAGGACGCTGTTGAGGATGGCCTTGTTGAGGGTGCTGCTGCGGTGGCGAGGCACTGTTTGGCATGTTGGGGTGACCGCCTGGGCCATTGCCCATGGCTGCATGATGCATACGCAACGATTCCTGGTAATCCTGGGTAGTCTGGCGTTGCTGGTTAAGAGCCGCTTGATGCTGGAGATTTTGCATGTGGGCAGATTGGCGCTGCTCTGGGGACATGGAATTTGGCGAAGCATTTTGCATCCGCTGCTGCGCTGCTAGTTGCTGCATTTGTTGCGCCTGTTTCTGACGTTGAGCGATCATTTGCTGCATTCTCAGTTGTTCTATGTTGTGCTGTTGCTGGTCAGGCGAGAAGTGCGGTGGTCGCCCATTGATATGTTGATTAGCGAGTACATTATGGTTCATGGCAGGGGTAGCGCCTATTGGAGGACTCCCTTGGGACACCCGGGGAGTCGCACTTTGGCCCAATACTGGCGTTGGTTGCGGCATCGCAGGTGTTCCGTTCATCTGTGGAGTCCCGGTACGGCTGGGACCCTGTGGCCGACTGACCTGGCGCGCCATTCCAGTTCCACCAGGTTGGCCGTGCTGCATAGTAGATGGTGGCCTCGCTGGACTGCTGGTGACACCTTGTCCGGAAGAAGTCACATTCATTGGCACGTTCCCAACAAGCGGCGACGAGTTAGCATTGGGAGTAGCATTGCCTATAGCGGGTGACGAGTTTTGTGCGCGAGAAACTCCGTTCGGTATTGGATGCCCATGACTATGGGCCAGCTGTGCCTGTCTTTGCATTTCTCGAGCCTGCATTTCCCTATGCATTTGAGTCTGACGAGCCATGTTGATTGTTTGCGCCTGATCTTGTGCAATCTGCGCCGCTCTTCGCTCGATCTCCTGCTTATTCGCTCGTTCGTGCTGTTCATGCCGGAGTTTGTTCGCCTGTGCTGCTGCCTCTCGTAAGGCCTTTGCCTCAGCTTCATGTATTGCCCTTTGCTTCTGCTCTGCTTGATAATTCTTGATAAATTGTAAATGTTGGAAGTTCGTTGTGAATGTGGGAATGCCAGATTCGCCATCAGTGGGTCCAGCTTTGGCTCCAGCGGGCCCAGATGCACTTCTATCATTCATGATCAGCATGAAGTCTTCATCATGGGCAGCAATAGCCTCGTCGGCAGCTAGCTCGGCCACTGTCCTCTTCTTGACCTTGGGCGCAGGATAAGATTGTTTGTGTTCTGGATCGGTGAGGGTTTCGAGGACCTTGTGGGCGTCTATAATGTCCTCTACAGGATCTAAGAAAAGTGGAGGCGCGGTTGTTTGAATGATTTTGCTCTCGAAAGCGTGAATTTCATTTCCGCTTATGCTCATCTTTTGTTTCTTTGCAGGCGGCCCAGGAGCTGAGGGTGTTGGGGGTATGGCGGACGAAGGTATAGGCGGAATAGTTGCTGATGCTGGTGTTCGAGGTACGGCAGTGGACTGTTTTCGACTGTTTGATCGTGGATCCACAGTGTTGGCCTGGATGACGACTTCTTCATGTATTGAAAGGGGAGTTGGGAAGAGGACGACGTGAAATATGTTGGGTTTGCTGGACTCCTTGTCCTTCGGCTCCGACGACTCGCCTTGGTCGACACTGCCATTACCTGCGTCTCTAGTTGCGTTCCTGTTAGGTTTCTGAGGGTAAGGCCTGTATGGCGAAGGAGTCAAGTATTGGCTGTAATTGTGAATGGAGGATGGCACATTATTGCCATCCTGGCCCGAGTTTGCGGATCCCGACGGCGGTCCAGATTTGCTTCTGTGGTCTTGGACTTGCACGATGAGACAGCCCTCATAGAAACGGGTGCCCGCAGCAGTTAGCTCTTCTATCATATCGTGGGGTATTGTTTGAGATTTCAGATGTTCCAGAACAAATTTCATGGGCGAATTATACGAGAAGCTGCCATCTTGAGTGTCGAAACGAAAATTTGTAGGGTGCAAGTGAATAATCAGTGATGGCGGTTTGTTACGGTGTCGCTTCAAGATATAGGATTGCGTCTTGACATAGGGCTCCGTCATCCTTTTCACGACCTTTCGCTCTCCTTCTTGTCCTCCTCTGCCGCTTCGACTCGGCCGTCCTTGGATGTCTCCAGGTTTCTGCGAATCTTTTCTACGATTGCTCAAGCGCGGACCCAAGCCATTGGCGTCCCCGTTTCCGCCGTTGAGGGTAGGAGTAGGGGCTTGCTTTGAGCCCGGAGGCCGTTTCGAGCTCATTGTTGGTGAACGCGATGAGTGAGAAGACCGGACTCCATTGGTCTGAACGGTCGGGAGTGGAGGCCGCTTCATCTTTGTTTGGTGGGGGGCAGAGGGTTTTGGAGCGACGACGGTAGCCATGCTGCCTATCGTCTATGATATCGGGATGAGGAGCGAATGATGTATCCAGTCTCTGACCTCTCCCAGAGCTACCCGGGCAGGCACGAAGCTTGTGTTTTCAGTCGCATTGGGGCGTGGGGTGGAGGCTTTGAGACCGAGGTACTGCCCGGGAATGTATTGATATTGATGTATGCTTTTGACGATGATGTTTCTGGATTGTTGGAGTATGCGAGTAGTAGCGAGCGAGCGAAGCAACGGAAGATTGTGTCTCGTGAAGCGGCAGTGTTGTACAAGAAGACGAGTGAGGCGGTCCCAATATCAGAGTCCGACAGACGCTAAGCTACTTTCGGCCCAGCCCGACTGTGAGGGCACATGACATTCAGATATGCAGCAAACATGCGAATTTCAATTAGAATTGTATAATTACTTTTTCAAAGATTACCAGACGTCTCTCTAGATCTTACGGCGTTTGCGTAGCAGCAGGTGGCAAGAGTGCTAAGCACGAAAGTCATGGGGATGAATAAATATAATACATAGCATAGCATAGCAATTCGTTGCTGCCCAAGACAATCGCCTTAATATTACGATAGCTTTCATTCAGTCATGTCCTCCAATTCTGCGTTTGAAGTCTTCGCCAACGCGAAGGCCGTCAACAATTTCCACACCTTTACCGAGTCCAATCCTGGGGTCATCATGCCACCATCTATCTTTACTTTCTTCTCCACGCTCATCTTCACTGTCAACCAGCCCTCCATGACCGCTTTCGTCCCCGACAACAAGCAGGACTTGGCCTACCCAGCCCGAGAGTTGGGTAATAGCATCCCCTCCAGGCCCAGAGAGGGTCTGCTGGAGGTAAACAGTCTCCGGGCCTAGACTGCGGAGCAGATGGGTGTAGCCCGTAGGAGTGGTGAACGGCATGATCATTGTGTCTTTCTCTACCAATGCCTGAGCCTGGATGTAAAGCGTATTGAACATTTTAGATCTCGCAGGCGAGGCTTCACGATCGAGGGTCTTCTCTTCCTGGCTTTGCGCGTCTTCGTGACCAATATTCGAATACGATGATGCTATCGACGCCGAAGCTTGGCCTGGAGGTGTGGTTGCGAGAGGGTGTTGTTTGAGGTCTGGGGCATATATAAGGACGAAAATGCGGAAACTATCATCCATGTGTTCTGGTAGATGCGATAAAATCGACTACGTTCTCGTCAGTCTCACATCCTAGTGCGACCTCAGCACAAGACTCACAGCATGTTCTTGATGATACCCTGCGTCCTCGCTGTGCTCGTAATCCGTTTCCGCCGAGACCACGACTGCTACAGTCTTTCGCCTGCCTCCAGCTTTTGCTCCCGATTGAGTAGCTTGTCTGGCAGTCACCGAGCTTGAACTTTCCAGATCTTGTAAATCGGGTCCCCGTCCAGCATGCGGTCGTCCGTTCTGTGATTCTGCTTCCTCAGACCACCGCGAATGGTCTTCGTATCCTGCCTTCTCCTCTTCCGTGATCGATGACAGGGCACCCCCAACAGCAGCTCCTGCTGCGGTGACGCCTGCGACTACGTTCCGACGAGCGCCATCAAAGATTTGCTGTGGACTTGGTGTTCGTCGAAGAGCTCCCGACATTCGCGCCACAATGCTCTCATCTTCAGCTTGTGGCCCACCTGGGCCAGGCGCAAAGGGTGGTTGGTCTCGCGGGTCAGGTCCATATGGAGGTTGGCCAGGAGGGCCTTGGAAGCCGGGGGAAGGGGGATCCTGATAGCTTTGAGGTGGGGGAAAGTAGCCTGAGGGAGGTGGAGGGTCACTTCCATAGCCAGTAGGGGGCTGACCTGGAGGAACGTCGTCTTCTTCTTCGTCGCTCCTTTCTTTCCATATCCACGCCACAAGGCCTGCGGTCGCAACAGTCACGGTCACAGCTAGCGGGACCCAATAGCCCCACGCAGTTCTTCGCGACGACGACCCGTAGGTCACGCGTCGCTGCCGCTCATATGAGTAAGACATATCGGATGAAAGTCGAAGGGAAGCGAGCGTCTAGTGCAAGACCACAAAGTGGCCATGCGACATTTGAAGAGATCCACGACGAGGTGTTTGTTGATGAGACTGGGAGACGGTAACAGCGGAGGCTAGCCAAAGTTGTAGGGCTGAATTTAAATGCTGGGTTGTCATTGAGACTGACTTTTCGTTCGTTTCAGTATTCTGGATAAAGTTAAAGAAGGACAAGTAGAAGCGAAGAATACCACCGTCTTCGCACAGAAAGACTGTCAACATTGCCTTGGTGTTCTGTCTTGTTTAAACCCTTGTGGAGAGAGCGAGGATATTCGACTTCTCCCAATTCGGTAATCACGAGCCCAGTCATACACAGTATTATCGACATATCGTCGTAATCCAGGGGCAAGATGCCTCATGCCCTAAGTATGCCGTCTACGGGCTTTCAGGCCATCATTCTTTGTGGTCCGGGTGTATCATTGAATACATTCACCGCCAATCCTGAAGATTTTCCAAAAGCTTTGGTTCCCATTGCCAATCGACCGATGGTATGGTATCCCCTTGATTGGTGCTATCGAATGGGCATAATAAGTAAGTGTGATGGGGAACTTTACGACTCTGTCGTTGTATTCGTAAATTTCTCTTTCTATGTCTTGTTCCTTTGAAAAAAGAAATTTGATCTCCCTCATGCTCGCAAAGTTTTGTGCAATATCCTGGAGAAAATCACAAATCCTCAATGCATATTATATGCAAGGGATACTGCTTTCATGTCTAGTCTAAGAATTTCCTAACATCATCATCAGACATACATCTCATAACTCCACCCTCATCTCTGAAAGCCATCCAAACCGCCCTCGCCCAAAACCCACATCTAACCTCCCTTCCCGCCCCCAAACCCGACATCCTCGCGCCCTCAGGTCTCTCTCAAAACACACCAACCGCCGAGATTCTCCGCCATACCGAAGTCCAAGGAGCCATTACTGGCGACTTCCTGATCTTACCGTGCGACCTTGTGTGCGAATTACCCGGCGAGTCTTTGCTGGAGGCATGGATGATCCAGCAAGGCGGTCTTGGTGGTTCGAGCCTCCACAGCGATGGCTATGGCGGCCCCAAAATGGGGCTCGGAGGCGAGAAGGGCGGGAGGCGAGGAGGCCTGGGCGTCTGGTTTGAGACGAAAGGTGAAGACCATACCAAAGGCACCGAAACCGACTTCGTAATCACCACCTCTCTCCCTCAGCCCGCAGCACCTCCACCATCAGGCTCCCTACGACCACATATCTCCAAACTTCTTTACGCCACAACAACAGACACCCTCCGCGACATCACCGAAGAAAAGAAAGCCTTCCCCATCCGCCACGGTCTCATCCGAAAACACGGCCGAATACGCATGCTCACCACCCACCGTGACGCACACATCTACCTCTTCCCCTACTGGGTCCTCGACATGATAAAGCAGAACGAAACCTTCGACAGCATAAGCGAAGATGTCGTAGGCTGGTGGGCCAAAGCCGGCTGGCAGGACGGTCTAGCCGATAAACTGCACCTCCGCCAAATCCTCGATCCCTCATCTTCAGACGACGCCGAGATCAGCGATCCTAACGGCTGCACGAGCGGCACCATCGAAGACTCAATCGACCTAGCCAGCATGAGTAGCACCCACACCAGCACCCTCACCACCCCTCCTCCACCAACCACCTCCCCCAAACCCCTTCCCATCCCCCCCATCCTCTCCTACATCCACCCAACTAGCACCTCCTCACCCAACCCTCCCCCCCTAATCCGCCGCGTCGACACCCCCGCCCTCCTGCTCTCCACCTCCCTCCATCTCGCCCTCCTCCCCCCCACCTCCCCCCTCTCCCACCCCCACAAAGTCTCCCCCGAAGCCACCATATCCCCCCACATAAACATACACACCCCCAGCACCCTCATCGGCCCCAACACCACCATCGCCACCCACGCCGTCATAAAAATCTCCGTCATAGGCGCGAACTGCGAGATTGGAGAGGGGGTCCGGCTGACGGGGTGTTTGCTGATGGATGGGGCTGTGGTGGGGGGGAAGAGTGTCTTGCAGGGGTGTATTTTGGGGAGGAGGTGTGTTGTGGGTGGGGGATGTGGGTTGAGGGAGTGTGAGGTTCAGGAGGGGTATAGGGTTGAGGAGGGGACGGAGGGGAAGGGGGAGAAGTTTTGTGTTTTTGAAGGGTTGGAGGATGCGGGTGATGAGGGATCTGAAGGGGCCGAGGAAGATGAGGGGATGGAGACTGATGAGTAGGAGTAATGGGTTTACGGAGATGGAGCAGAGGCTGTTGGATTTACAGCTAGATGGTCACATTTGCGGAATTGGCTTGATATGATCACAGGATATTATGTATGACAAGAGCCCCACTCCAATGTCATTGGACGATGACTCGATATATACAAGACAGAATCCCAACGAAATCCCTCAGATAATCGACAGCAAACTCCCACATATCCCTTACATGATGTCTGTACTTCCTTAAACCATGTATACCTCTCCCATACTATCAACAACCCGAAACCAAACAACAGCGACCTCTTTTCCACTATACTTCTCGCGTCAGATCATGTCATTAGATGAGTGCCATAACCTAGATCTAGCCATTCAATCAAAGAGAACACTATACTAACGAGACAATCAACGCTACTCTGCCAAGAAGGAGAGATCACCAAATCATCAAATGCAATCAACTCCCTACTCCATATATACCAGGTTTCACACACCCATCCTAGGATGAATTCCACGTACGATTTCACAAATGTTCAAGAAAACCGCAGCGTCTTGGGCTGAGTTAATTTTCATACATCGACTCAGGTGGCGGTGCTGAGGTGCGGTGACGGCGATGGGATTGTCGAGAAGATGGTGCATCATATCACACTGGCTTGTTTGCTGAGGGAAGAAACGCCTGCGAAGCGTGTCGTAGTCGATATCAGATCGGTGCTGAAGCCCTGATTTACGCGCTGGATTTGCCTAGGATATTATTTGTAGGATCTGGGATCTAGGACCAACAGTATTCATCCTATAGCAATGTTTTCTCAGAAGGGAAGTAATCGCTCGTTTTTGTGAAACGCTGTTGGGATTAGAAACTACCGTGTATGAGATCAAGGGGTGTGGCCAGGGGCCTTGGGGGAGAATTCAGGTGAAGAGAAGCCCAGTAGGCATTCAGATCGGATGAATAGAAGATTCAAGCCAACGTGCTCTAGATACGAGATCACTATCCTGAATCACTGCTATCGTCTTCTAAAATCGCCTGACTTTTCTCTTGATACGAATGAACAGGGTTGATTAGGCAAAGCGTTCAATCATACTACCACCCCCTAAAATCCCCCCAGTCTGTATCCGCTTATTCCCAAGATCAATAACTACGCATCCGCAATCGAAAGCCAAAAAGTCGAACTCTCAAGTGACCATGGGCTAGACAGCAAGTCTAGCGAATATGCATGTCGGCCGCACTGCAGCGTAGTCCTAAATTCCCGCAATCGTCGACAAGAGCGTCATGCACAATCAGTGCGATCAGCGGGATGCGAACCCCAGCTTCGAATGCGTCAGGGAAGAACACCAAAGGTGGGTTCGGGGGACAGTCACCTGCCTACCAAGATGGCCCCGAGACTACCTTTGAAGAGCTTCTCGATTAAGGTTGTTCGTATTCTGGCAGCCAAGGCAGTTTTCCTCTCGTATCTGCTCGGTCGACAAGGCGGAATCAGTCAGAAGAAGCATCGAACTCTGCCGTTGTTGCTGGGCATACTTTTGCCTTGTCAATCGTTGATAGATTCAATTCCAGCTGCGATGCGTCTTTTGCGGTTTAGTAACGTGTCTGCGCGACCCTTTCCTTCTCATCCGGGAGTATCGATCTTCGGACCCCAAGTCATCAACAGTAGGCGGATTCTAGCTCCCATGGGGCAAATTACGTAGCTCAATATGCAGCAACACACGTCCATTCAACATTTTCCAAATCGAAAGCGCGCCCAGCGCTAACGGATTTGTTGCCGCAGTGTGCTCTGCTTTTGCTATTCCTCTCGGAGCTTTGCCCATCAGGCAGGTCCACGAGACAAGGCAGACAGGCCTCAATCGAACTGGCCGGAGCTGATCTCCGAAATGACAAAGTGGTCACACATGCCATCATGTGCCGCTTCTTCGCGCCCAGCAGTCTCTGAAGCCTTCAGGCAGTGTATGTCTCCAAACGCTTGGGAATTTTTGATTCGCTCACAGCCCTTTCTCCGGTTTCTCGGGCTCTGGCTTTGCCTGTTCTTCCGTACGTCGAGCATGATCGAAGTTGTGTAAAGTATTGGGCCAATTTACCAAACGTGAGAAAGAATGCAAGAGAGACTTCGTATCAGGTTTGGCGCCTGTCAACTAGAACCCTCGATATCAGATGACGCTAGTCATGCTGCCAGACGTATCGAGTCAGGGTTCATACGGGTGGATCCGGGCGATCGTTGAGTGCAGCATCTGTATATTGTAGTCTCGAGTTTCCCTGAGTGTACTGCGCATCTTGAAATTCTGTGGGGAAAACCAGGTTGTCCTCAACGCCAATTTCCAGCTTATGCATATTCAATGCTAGAATCTTCCACAGAACGGGCGTGCCCAAGGGACCATATCCAATAGCACGCTCGAACCCAGCATTCCAGCTGTGCAGTGTTTCAAGCCTGCATGCAGGCCAAATTTTCCCTGCATATGCATCCAGCATGGTCCTACACCATTGGCTCGGAGAATTGAGCGCTGCAGGTCGACAACCTGGGATATCTCAGATCTGGCCGAGATCGGAGGTTGGTCTCACTCATTCCTGGACGGCGGAAGCTGTATTCCGATGGACGACAGCCTTGTCGTCTAGTCCTGCTGACAGTTCACAGCCTTGAGATTTTCAGTCACTGGAGCCAGCCCCTAATGCATGCACCTAGAGGCTGGGGGCTCATAGTCAGGCTTTTGGGGAGGGAGTGGAAGATCCAATGAAAAGCTCTAATGCACACTGGACATCTTTGGTAAAAGCCCTCGATGACTGGACCATTTTGGCGGTCTCATGTATGGTCTCCTGATCGGCCCCAGGATTGCCTCTCCTCCGGTATTCTATACTGGCTCGTACGGATGAGTAAGGTCGCCACAGCCAATGCCTCGGGCGATGCTCCGGTCTTGTAGCTTCAAATGCTGTGCCTGAGTCTGCTTCTTGGGGATGCTAATCTAGCGTAGGCTGTGAAACATTTAGGATAAATTGACATTCCACTCACCTTACTTCTTTCATCATGGCGGGAACGCCTCTTGAATGCCTCTTTCCAATCGGAATTTACTGGACCAGTGAGACCCTTTCGGCCTATAAACAGGGCGAAGGACGTTTTCCTGGAGCCTTCTGACCAAACAGTGCTTTACCTTAGAAGCCATCCGCCGATTTTGCCCTTCCTCATCTAGTGTGACAAATCTTATTGTGTATGTTCTGAACGTGGTCTTACAAAGCGGGGCGCTTACTGATCGCGACAACAGCTACGATGTCTTCGCTTTTGTATGACGGAATCAACAACTTACCCAGGAACGAAGAAACAGACGGGCCGATCAGTGACACCGAGCTACTACAATGTGTCAATCCTCAGTACACCGACAAACGGTACCATTGTCCTCAAGGGAGCAAAACCCCAGGAGCTTCGGATGGATTCATGACACCTTGTCCGTCAAGGATCGATCTGGCATCTCGCCGTACGTCCCTGAGGCTCTCTGATACAGGTGCCTCTTGCAGTGCGGGACTGGCCTCTGCCTCCTCTACGTCGTCATTTGATTCTTCACCCGGGTATCCATCGTCTTGTTCAAGCTCTGTCTCGACTGCTGCTTCCTCACGTCGTCAGTCGGAAATATATCCAGACAACAACCAGTATTACTTATCTGACGCATCGCCAACCCCCGCATTCCGTCCTGGAAGATCAAAGGAACCTTTTGGTGTCGACCACTACTCTCTGCAAGAACCTTTTTTCAATGATTTGCAAGGCTTCTGCACTAATACAACGTCATTGAACGTCACAGGCAACATTGCTACTACTGACGGCGAGCATGAATTCCTTGTGCCGGTCTTCGATTATGCCGAAAGAGCGCAGAATGAATGGAGTGATCATGAGAATTCTTTGCATTGCTTGCCGACCTCTGAGCTCCCGGGCCAGAGCATTTCATCCACATACCTAAGCGCTGACCTGGTGGCAAACTTCAATGGATCTTCGATCGTTCAGATCGATGACTACGCTCGTCCAGACTTCGAGAGCCCCCAATCTAAGTCGTTCAGCGAGATCCCTGAACATCAAGGGATAGTCCCCTCACGAATTATATCCACACATAGCCCTCGAACTCTGGGAGAAGCGCTTCACTTCCATCAACGCCAGTTCAATGATGAGACGTCGACTTCTGATGATGACGAGTATCCGACAGGAACGATACTCAGAAATGTTGACACTGTAAGCCCGTGCAGCCGGAAAGGGAAGCCGCCCAGAAAACCGGGCAACAGGCACAAAGACCCGCTCGATTATACGAAGTTCAGCAAGAGAAGCAATCAATGCAAGAAATGTACCTATGCATGCGGTAGGTCAGAGCACCTGACACGACATGAGAACTCAAAACACGCGATAGATCCGAAAGAGTACCCGTGCGTCTTTCCAGATTGCATAGACAAGAAGAGCGGCAAGCGGAGATCCATCATTGCTCGCAACGACAACTTCAAGACTCATTTCACAAAGACCCACTTCAGCTACGGTAATACCGAGAATAGCGGAAAGAATCGGCGCAAAAGCATGAAGGTTTCGATAGAAAACGGGCTAAGGGATAACGATAGCCGGTGGACTATCATGTTGGCCGGGGAAATGACCATGGATCAGCATATCAACAGTTTCTTGAATGTGTGGAAGATGGTCGGCTACTCCATCAAGGAAACCCGAGAGTTGAAGGTCAAAGATATTGCGCCCGAGTGGCAAGGCCGCGATGAAACGACGCTGGAAAAGTTCGATCCAAGATGGAGGGCATTGAAAGAACGAACAATGAGTTATGAGCAGGCCATGTCGGTGGGAGCCCACATGGCAGAGACTCCGAAGCAAGGGCTTCTGGGTGTAACAATGGCAGAGACCGAGGAGATGGGTATCAAAGATCTCGATGTACGATGGCAGGTGCTGGAGAGCGAAAGGATGAGCGTCGAGGATTCGGAAAAGTTGGGAGTAAAGGATCGTAATCCTGCTTGGCATGTGCTGCAGGCCAGACGAAGGCGCTGATTTGATGAGGTACGACGTGGCCCTGGCATGATTTGGTATTAATGAATTTGATAATGGTAATGGCGACGGCCTACGTACCTTTGTTGAATAACTCTCTCGGTATGTAATGGTTGTATAATGGTGCACAGAAGGTTTTTGGGTAATAGCCCAGTTGTCGTTGCTGGTTTGCACACGAATAAAGCACTTTTGGACTCGATCTGCACACACGTAATGATATTAGGGCTATAGCAAGTCTCCTCTCGTCTCTCTGCCCCAATCCAACATCGCACGCCGACCGGCTCCATCCTCGTCTCCATCCGCTCAGGCACTGTCTTTCTTCAGTCCCTTTACCTTCTCCTTCACTCCCTCCACCACTCTCTCGACCCACTTGCCGATCCGCTTGCCAAGCGACTTGCGGCCTTTGGCATGGCCATGGCCAGCATGGCCACCAGGGGGATTTCCCCCGTGCTCCGATCCATCTCTGCCCTGGCTGCTGCCAGTCTCCGCGAGCAATGATTCACAGTCACTCCCGCTCGCCTGACCGTAGCGATCGCGCTTAGTCATGGTGTTGGTGCTGTCCCACTGGATGCGCTGTGGCACTAGTCGAGGTACTTTAGTGTAGCCGAGGCGAGGGCTGGCTGCGTCGTCGCCGATGTATAGCAGTTCACGTTCGAATTGGGAATTACGTGAATTCTCGGAGATGTTTGGTAGAGTGGTGAATGGTAGCGAAATCGATCTCCGTGGTATTGGTGGCGGGTGACGTCCTAGGAATTTTGGTAATCGTGGAGCGATGTTGTCGGATGATCGGCGTCGGAGGTCACTCGTTCCAACAGGTCGAAGAGACTCTTGTGATCTTGAGCGAGTCTCGTTGATGGAATTCCGCTGGGGACATCAGCATCGTATAGCAAAGTGCACAAATGAGTTGATCATACCTGGTCAAGACTGAGCGATACGGGACTGAGTGGCGCGATCAAGTTTGTGGGACGCTCGACCAGGACGCTGGGGTCTACCATTCGTGAGTCAATCGGCGGCTGTAGCAAAAGAACAATTGTCCGTACCTAGTATTGATGTAGTCGCTGAAGAAATAGAATCGAGAGACCGTCGACTTCTGAATACTACGGCTCCTGAAGGACCGAGCTCTAACTTGCCTGCGGGACGTTTAGATGTTCGACGTCGAAGGAGCTTCGAAGCCCAGCTCAGAGACGATTGACCCGGCAGGCTAGATAGTTCTGAAGTTAAGTTTGTGATGGTCGACTTGAGATTGCTGGTCGTGATCGTCAAAGGAACAGGTATCGTGTGTTGCGCAGCAGGTGATTGTTTAGGCGAGATGGCCCCAATTGGGCTTAGTTGACGGGACATATTGACTTGGAGCAAGTTGACAAAACTGGTGCTCTGCAGACCACACAAAGACGAGTTTACGTCAAACACCTATTTGAATCTCTTTTGACTTGGCTAAGTATGAGATGTATGAGATCTTGAATGCCGAGTCTTCGAGAAATATGCCGTTTCCTTTGCTCGCGTTTATTCCAATATGGCTACCACGAAATCTTGGACTTGATACGAGTCCTTCCGAAGCAAGCGATCGAGAGCCAGCGAAGCCTTCCACGCAGGGACTTTCAGTGATCAGGCCAACAGTGTAGTAGAATGCAGCAGTCCTTAAATTGAAATATTGCAAGATTGACGGATAGTCGTTGGCTTTCCTGCAGTAATAGAAACGCGGCCTTCCAGAGTGAGTGTACACCGTCTAATTGAGCAGCGAGCTGACCAGACCGAGAACTCTAGACCTAGCTGTTCACGTCCTTGACTGATACTATCCTCTCAGACTACACCAGATGTCATGAGACCTGTCTCCGGAACACGCCCAATGTCACAGCTTGTGTGAATCGTACTGTATTGGGGGTTCAGAGAGATTTTTCGCAGGTCATGGCGCTCTTAGCTCTTGGCCTTGTTGCTCTGAGTCATGTACCAGCGGCCAGACTTCCCTCCTTCGACAGACAGCAGCTCAGTCGAGTCGTGGGAGATATTGCGGTAAACAAAGTCCGTGATGGCAAGTACAACAGCGTGTTACTCAAGAGAGACGTTGAGGAATTGCGAAAGAATGACTGCAAGAGAAAGAATAGACGAGCTTGCGATGATACTGCTCAAGTCTTTCGCGATGAATCGATGCTTGGTATAATAGTACGATGTTGGAAAAGAAGAAAAGACTCGAACACGGACAACCAGTCATGCCTACATCGTTCGCACCTGCGGTCGACGCTACCATCGAGGTAGACGAAATGGAAGGAGCGTTGCCGAAATAGCCTGAAGAGATTTGCGATGAACATGACGCTCCTGCAGCGAATGATGAGCTTACAGCATCCACAGACGATGAATAGTACTTACTGCGAGGAGCTTTTGTCAAGAACGATGCAAAAGTCCTTCGGCCTCCAGTCTATTTGAGGCTTAAATAGAAAGACTTTATTTCTATATATTGATTGATGCTCGTCGTCCAGGTTGTGTTGGACGGGGCCATTTCATCTCTATCTCGTCTGGAATCGGCCTGTCAGCAATGACTCTCTACTCCTGCAGCAGACTGCATACAGAACGCTTTCTAGTCAACGTCGATTCGGTGTCAGGCACGCTCTCATGGGCGATATCTTAGCAGGAGCCAGCCAGCTGCCAAGACACGTCTCGCCACTGCAGCAGGGACATCCCCCTGCTCCTGCCTCGAAAGCTGAATCGCAAGCCTCTCAGTTAAGTCCAACTTGAGAAGAGAGACACACGCTGAGGGCACAACTGGGAAAGGGCGAGGTAAACAAACTCACCATGCTTTCAACACCCCACTCCATCCCAACCTGGTGCGTGCTCTCCCAAGGGAACATCGATCTCCCAGGGGCAGGCCTTGCAGCTGGTACGATCCCCATCGCTGGAGGGACCAGCTCTGGGTCTCCAGCTCCACAGCTGCTATATAGAAGTATGAGGAGAACACATGTTGAAGAGGATGTCCCTGTGCAGTGAGGAAGGGTGATTGTGCGCCCATCTTGGCACACTACTGTCGCCTGGTAAGGCGGGCGGATACATATCGATAAGAGTTCATCTGCAGATTTTGGACAAAGGGACATGGATGACCAGTCACATTTCCTCACTGCTCACCACTATGCTACGATTTCCCCTTCACTGGAGAGGAAGTTCTGGGTCTCGTGGATTGAATCAGAGCTCTCGATGGAAGGGGAAAGACTCGAAGGACCTGGAGGTTTTCCTGGCAATAAAGCATTATCAGAGCACACACGAGAGCTACATCATTGGGAGACATTATTCAAGCACTAGGCCGTATTATGTTGAGTTACTCAGAAGGAGGAGACTCAGGTCTGAAAGGGAAGGCAGCGTGGCTGGCAAATGGATAGTCTACTGCTAGAAAGAAGGACAGACATGGCAGTGATGTTGTCCTCTGGCCAGATTTCAATATTGGGCGCTTTAACCTTTTCGGGCATAGTCTCATTTTTCAACCACTACTCACGACACAACCAGCACGTCTACAAATAAATCTTCAGTGAGAGATCTCCATCAATTGATGTTCTCTACAGGTTTGTCGTTGACGGTATCTTTGTATGTTGGATATTGATGCAGTTGCGGAGATGAGACTCTATTCCCAAAAGGGTAAGGTGGCCAAACACTGAAATCCGGCCTGAACCAAATTATTCTTTAGAAAGGGTTTTTCTCTTTGCATTTTGCATCGTTTTAACATCAAATCATGCTGCTACCAACGCATAGCTCAATCATCCGGCAATTCCCGCCTGTTTTAGCCTGAACTGCCTGGCCTCCTCATCCCCTTTCCCCTCCACCCTGTCCAAGAACTCTTTTCTCCCGAGATAGCTAGTCCCACTCTTCTCCGCCTTCTCCAGTTCCTCCCTCATCCCCTGCCTTTCGACCTCTGCCTCCCAGTCCAACTTACTCTTCTCAACCGTGTTGAGCTTCTTTACCTTTTTGTCCTTGCCAACTTCCCATTGGCTTGTTTTCTTGTTGGCATCGAAGTGACGTGTACCCTTTCCACCAATTGACGTTGGTAGGTCGGCCCTTGGCGGTACTTCCCGGCCTTTGATCAGAAGGCTGGGGTTTGGTTCTAATAAGCCTTTCCTGGCGAGTGGTCTTCGTAAGGGAGGGCCGGTCGTGGTGGCTGATTGTTTGTCCTTAGATGCCAGATATGCCTGAGCTTCGGGAGAAGATTCAGGCACCACCTTCGTAGACGTGTGAGTTTCTCCCGCGAAAACATAGGTGTGTGGAATTGTAATTGTTCGTTCCTGTACTGGTGCTTGTAGTATGGAAGGGACGTTCTTCGAGGCCGTAGTATTGGAGGATGGCGGTATGTTTTCGGAGTCTGAGGATAGTTCTGGCGGCCTGGAAGAAGTGTGTGGCTGTTTTGGGCTGTTTAGACGGGCCCATACCGAATCAATATCGATTGTTGCCCCTGAAGCTTTGGAGATGGTGCTTTTCTTTGATTCTTCACTATAGACGAGTTGATAGGTCAGAGCTGTATCTTTTCATGATTGCAGACCTCTGTCCCAAAGATGTCTCGCAGAGCGCCAGGGACACGAGTATCGAGTCCAGACTAAAGAAGGAACAGAAGCACTCACTCACCCTCCCCTCCCACTCCTTAGCCTGACCCTAATCCCCACACCCCCATCTTCTCCCTCTTCCTCCTCATCTTCCTCAACCTCTTTTCCCTTCCCCTTCCCCTGCCCCTTTCCTTTCCGCTTTTTCTTCTTTTTCGCTTGAGCTATGATCCCCTCATCTCCACTGCCCATCTCCACGTCTCCATCTGCATCTTTTGCTGCTGGCTTTTTAGCCTTTGTGCCCTTTTCGGTTGTGCTGGTTTCCGACTCTTCGCCGGAAGAGGGAGAAAGCGAGGCATCGAAGTCAGAATCGGCGGCGGAATCGTAATCTTCTTCGTCTGGTGGGGGGAGCGAGGGCGGCATGATTGGCAGACCTTGAAGAGGAACAGCTGGAGTCGGTGGTGAGGAGGGTGAGCCAAAAAGGCTGGACGTAGTGTCTTATTCGCAAGTGCAACAGAGAAGAACAGTGTTATGACGTTAATTCTTGAATTTGATTGGCAGCCGCCAAAACCTCGGGGATTTACCGCCACTAGGCTGCTTTTGTCCGCCAACTTCCTCTGCACTCCTGTGCAAGTGCTTTCACCTTCTTCAGATGAACACGTAGCCTATCTCCGATGAAACAAGCCTCACAAAACAGTCATACTATCAAGTCTAAGGCAGGTTGATATTGTCTGGGAAATTCCCAAGTCCAAAGCCTCATCCATGCCCGGTTACCGATTTTGATATTTTAGACTTCGAATGTTCCTCTCCAAAAGCTGTGACTTAAAATCTTTTCTCTCTATACTCTGCAGCTTCGTATCGCTGAATTCTTTTGAAATTGGTTGTTCAGGTAAGCTTGTACAAACATGCCAAGTCTGGAAATGCTGTTTCTCGGTCCGGAGTTTCATCTCGGACATTTAATGCACAAGACCTATCTCAGGTTATGCTATTCCTTCCATTGACTGCAAACTGTCTATATTACCTCATCCAAAGGACTTCGACCTGCAATCTGGTAGGATCAAATATTTTTCAAAGTAAGGAAGGCAACTGCAACATTTTTTTAAAAAACTGTAGTTCTCCTACGGTAGTTTATCAAAAACACTATTCATATCATCTATATCTGTATCATCTACATCCCCTTCATTTCCTAAATTTCAGCATCTGCATCTTCTAAACAACTCCTTCTCTATCCTCAAAAAGTATAATGCCTCCACCAAGGGGCACACCCAACATGCTCGAAGGCCCAGGTAAGTACCCCCTAAAATTTCGTGCAAAACCACTAACCCCCATCAAAAGGTAACTACGACGTAACCCCCACCATCCACAACGACATCTACCCAGCCATCTCCCCCACCGCCTTCACCCTCACCAACAAAACCGTCTTCATAACCGGCGGCTCCAAAGGCATCGGCGGCTCCATGGCCCTCTCCTACGCCCCCGCCGGCGCCACCCACATCGCCGTCGGCGCCCGCTCCCCCCTCTCCCAACTCGCCACCGACATCGAGGCCGCCGCCAAATCCGCCAACCGGAGCACACCCACGTTCTTACCCGTCCAACTAGACGTCACAGACCCCAATAGCGTCTCCAGCGCCGCATCAATCGTGCACGAAAAGTTTGGGAAAATCGACATACTAATCAACAACGCCGGCATCATCGGTTCCTTCGGCCTGACAGGCGATGTCAATCCAGATGCATGGTGGGACGTGCTAACCACAAATCTCCGCGGCACCTATCTCGTCACCCGCGCTTTCCTGCCCCTGCTGCTCAAGAGCGAAACCAAAACAATCATCAGCGTCACGAGCGTCGGCGCACTTCTCGTAAACCCAAATCTAAGCGCTTATCACGTGTCGAAAATGGGCCTCTTGAAATTCGCACAGCAGATTAATGCGGAGTATGCACCGCAAGGCGTGATTTCATTCGCAATCCACCCAGGAAATTGCCCCACAGATATAATGGGTGGCCCAAATGGCGTTCCTCCGCATCTTAAAGATGGTAGGCATCTTCATTTCGTTTTCATTTTCATTTTTCCAAAAGACACTGCCCACAACTGACCTTCCCCCCCTTTCCAGTATTCGTCGAAACCCCCTCCCTAAGCGCCAACACCCTCGTCCACCTCACCTCCACCAAACGTCCCTGGCTCGGAGGCCGCTATATCAACTGCACATGGGACATGCCAGAACTCATGGCGAAGGAGGACGAGATTGTGAGGGGGGATAAGTTGAAAGTCAAGCTTGCGTATGAGGATTTCTGTGGTATTTGTTGGGTTTAGTACCGTATGTTGTTACTCGAAGCATTGTCTGTGATTTGTACTAGATGTGAACTATGGAACTGTCTGTTGTGGGAAAGGGATTCGGCATGTCGGTTCAGATGTACAGTCATGATATCACTCGATATTCCACCCCTCAAGCCGTCTAACCCCCGCTCCCTCTCCTCGTCACATTCCGTGCACGCTTGGAGTGGTTCGGAAAGTACTTCAGATGTCGTAGGCATGATTCCCCTAGCCTTCGCCAAAGCACTTCGATTGCATCATACAGACGAGTAGAGTACCATTAGGACCCTTCTCAAGTGTCACCACCGTCAACGGTGATTTCGCTTTGGAAGGATAGAACACAGTTCGAAATTGAAATTTTGCTGAAGCGTTTCATTGCTCTCCGCAACAAATACAATCGATGACTTGACTCTGGGTATATACAAGCCCAACTCTCACACCACCCCCTCATCCCCCCTCCCCTCCTTCCCCCCTTCCTTCCCCAACCCACAACCCCCCCTCCTCCCCTCCCCCACCGCCCCCAAACACCTCCCCACCCCCTCCAAATCCCCCAGCAACCCCACATGCCCCCTCTCCGTCCTGACCTTCCCCCCCTCCACCACCCGATACCCAGCCGGCAACATAGCCGCTCTGGCCAAACAAACCCCATCGCCGCTCGCAAACTGCAGGTCGTCGTAGGCGTCGGCGTGACTGATGGCGGCGCGAGAGGAGACGCGTGCGGCGCTGACGGTGGGGGTGGTGGTGGAGTAGAGGATTGAAAAGGGGGGGTAGCGGTTGGAGGATTGGTGGGAGGGTGAGTGGACGAGTTGGGATTTGAAACTTAGGGTGGAGTGGAGGGTGCGGTGGAGGTAGGGGAGGGTGAGGGGGAGGGGGAGGGTGTTTTGGGGGGAGGGGTGGGTGGGATTGGGGGAGAATTGGGGGTCGAGGGCGCGGGTTGCGGAGGTGTTGGCTAGGTTGGTGATTTTCTGGGATGGGGTGGTTGCGACTGATGAGGGGACGTTGGGGTCGTTGTTTGAGCGGGAAGTGGACGCTTTTCGGCCTGGTAGGGGGAGTGATGGCATTGAAGGGAGCATGTCGGTCATGGAACCCAGAAGGCTTTTGTTTTCCTGCGGGTTGGCGGGCGG
>JAABUP010005039.1_pt1 | contig 20742 bp, 32 predicted proteins | sample 5559201 | NCBI WGS metagenome assembly JAABUP01 (sample SAMN10711887, study PRJNA513373) | rock metagenome | isolation source: Antarctica rocks | place: Antarctica
TTTTGACAATCACGTAATGCAACATCATTGAAACTAGACCTAGGGCGGCCAGGTAGGCGAAGCCCCTTGACTTCACCAAACAAAAGCTTCTGAGGCAATCTATCGTTAGGCATCCTGAAAACATGACCTAGCCACCTGAGTCTTTTGCCTTGCAGCTGAGACTCCACAGATAGGGTGTTGCACCTATTCAGTTGGCACATGGTCGCGCAAGGATATGCCACAGATGCGTCGCAAGCAGTTCATCTGAAACACAGCCAAAGGGCTAATGTGTTGTTTCACAACAGCCCATGTTCTACCGCAGCAAAGCTTGAAACGGCACAATGTATGTTTTTGAGATCAGCTCATGCTTGGTACGACCCTGCACACCATACTGTGAATGTTGTGTTGTGTCTGAGCCTGAACAAGTGTCCAAGACAAAACGCATAAACTTGGGCTCCCCTGCAGCACTAGTTGACCTAGGCTTCTCATAGCAAGCCTGAGCATGGGCATCCCACACACGCTGAATGTTTGACCGCACTTCAGACCTGGTCTGTCTGCTGGCTGCAGGCTCTGCTAGGCAAAGCCCAGTGCCTGCAGCTGCTCGGCACCCCTGCAGCTGCACTTGAGCTGATCAACACAGTCATTGCCCAGCAGCCCTGGTTCCTGTCCGCTTTGGTCGAGAAGACCAACTTGCTGGTGAGCATGCATGAGTGGGAGCAAGGCATGGAGGTTCTGGGTCAGGTGCTGCAGCAGGAACCAGACAACATCCAGGCGCTGCATTTGTCAGGTAAGCACTCAATACTGCTGCTGGTGATTGTGTGGATGAGGCAGGTCCCGACAAATTGGTTTGAGCTTGACTTACCTTGCCTCCGGGCATAGTGCTTTCATACATCAAAGATGGCAATCACACTCATGTGTCTGAGCATTCTCCGACCTGCAGTTATGATAATTTGGTTGTACTGCAGGCATTCAGTTGCTGGCCAGGGAGGGCAACAATGCAGGAGCTGCAAATCAACTTAAGGCGCTGGTACAGGCTGTTGAAAGGCAGGAGCCCCGCAACCCTGCCCTGTGGCTGCATCTGGCTCAGCCTTTCGCCCGGCTGGCAGGTCAGGCTGTTAACACTGCAGTGCAAGACATAGCAATGCTACAGCAGGTTGCCCAAGAGGGACTTTTAGTGCTGCCATTACAACTGTCCAAAGGTTTTCTGTATGCATCTGTCCTTGCACTGCTATGCATCACATCAGGGTTCTGCATGCTATTCCCCCTTGAGATGCACATGTGTGTACAGACAGATGCAAAGGTGCAAAAGGCAATGCTACAGCAGGTGACAGCGTGACTGAAACCTTCTGAGATGAGCTACACAACTACACAGGTCAAGGCAACAGCATTTTGCGCTTTCAAGCTGAGTCTGCAGGCTGCATATACTGCATGAGGCAAAAGCAGGCAGAGCATCCTACTTCACTGCAGGCCATCAGGAGCCCATCATAAAAAGACCTGCAGTTGTTTGACTGCTGACAGCACGCCATGTCTGTTCAGGCCAAGACAGCAGCATCCTTGAGTTGAGCTCTGCCCTTATGGGGAGAGCCTGTAAGGCTGCACCGGGGGGCCCTCAATATGCAGTAGAAGCAGGCTACCAGGCCTTGCTTCAAGGGGATGTACAAGGAGCCTTGGCTCAGTATAGCCGAGCAAGCCACCTGCATGAGCTGGACATGGAAGCCATGTATGGTAGCATTGAGTGTGACCTCCTGGTTGGTAAGGTGTGTGGAGTTAATCTCATCGTATTGCAAGACGACAGACCATTTTTGACGGTATTTCATGCTCGTCTTGTTCCTACAGCGGCTGTCCATTCTCTCCTTATAGCTTGCAAAGTGAGAACAGCAAGTTTGCAGCTCTGCTTGAGCATGCTTGGAAAGCCAAGTTGCTGACATGCCCATTGCTTGCCAGCACAGCACATGTACATGTTTCACCAAAAAATACTGCTGTTGGCAGCCTCAGCAATGATGTCACAGCATCAGCTGACATCAGCTGAAACACAGTGTCAAACTCAGATGCTAAGCATCAAATCAGCGGCTAGGGTAGGTGCCATGTGACTCCCTTGCATAGACGGCAGGACAACAGCTGCAACACGCTGGTGGAAGCTGGGCACCGACAGTCAGAGACTGAAGGTCAGGGTGAAGGGCAGGTGATACAGGCAGCTGAAATTCATGTGCAGGTGAAGGATGCTGCCAGTCAGCTGGAGTTCCTGAAGGAGGTGGGGTCTGCTGGGGTGGGTTCCCTCCAAGCCCCTGACCTGCTCTACCTCCAAGGCCTGCTGGCTTGGAAGCAAGGGCGTGACCTTGCACAGGTAATTGCACACACCCTGGCAACAGCAATTTGTGCATCATGAAGCATCTGCAACCCACTAACAAACAGCTGACTTACTTGACGTAGCACCTTGAGCGTATAGATCTGCCCTCATTTTCAGGTGTAAGCAGCAGGCACAGGGCAATGAGGCTAAGCATATGACAAAGAACAGAGTTTACTTCAGTCACATGTTCTAGCTGCCTGTAGAAGAGCTCATCAAGTTTACATGCTGCTATCAATTGGGCATCATGAGTGTTCTCGTGCAATCTGTTACACAAGGTACAGACGGAAACTGAGGTGACAGTTGTACACAGGCTGCAACAATGCTGGACCAGGCGCTGCAGACCAGAATTGAGGGTTTGCTGGAAACTGCTCCTGGCCCTTCGTTCTTCACCCGCCTCAACCCCTCCAGGGTGCTTGGGGTTGTGCGGCTCTTCCTTGGGGCGCAGGGAGGCACCCCAAAGGCAGCTGATGAGCCGGCGTCTCCTCTCCTTACCAAGTGTGAAAGGTGAACTGCTGTTGCATGCTGCACGCCAACATCACCCAGGCTGTCACAGCGCAACAAAAGGCATCTAGCATATCGTAACAGCAGCCTCATGCTGCTTCTTCAGCAGCCCCAACTGAGGATGCCATGCTTCAAGTTGATGCTGTGCCTAAAGCTGATTTGTAGACTGCAAGACATGGATTTGATAGTATTGCTCTGGCGCAAGGCGTGCCTGCTGTTAACACAAAACCACCACTTATCAGGCGAAAGCTGCGGCATGATGGCAGAGCTACCCTGCATGACCTTTACCTGTCGACATCATGTTGTATGGTATTTGGTGCTCACAAGTAGTGCTGAGGCACCATTCAGGCATGACCCACAGTCACCTAGCCAAAAGCTGAGAGGCAGGCAAGCATCTGACAGGCAGTGCATTGCGTAGCTTTGTGTAGCTTTTGTGCAGGCTGTGCTTTGACTCAAGATTGCATATTGCAGGCTGCTGCAAGCACTGTTGAAGCACTGCCCAGGCATGGCCCAAGCTCACCTGCTGCTGGCTGAAAGTCACCATTTGGGGGGGAACAGCCCTGTGGCTATACGCAAAGTTGCTGATGTGTTGCACCGAGCACCAGACAACATCTCAGCCCACATGCTTCTGACAAGGATCTATCTGCATCAGGTCAGCACTTTGGACATTGCATGTGGGGCTTGCATAGAAGGGCCTGTGACTGGTTTGCTTGTGCATATGCGTATTGCTTGACAGGATGGCCTGACTGGAACATGCCTGTGGGCAATAGACACTCTAAGCACCAATTCTGTCACAAGCGTTCAACACCAGACAGTTAAGTGCTTAAACATGCAGCAAACTTGTTGAGCACCAAACACACAGCAAACGCTTGCTGCTCTGGCACAGAAGTAGACAACTGACTATTGCGCACAGTTTTGTGTGCTACAGTCAGTGATGCGTGCTTGCAACAGCTTTTGCAAGTTCAAACTCAGGCAATGTTGCAGAGGAAGAATATCAGCATGGAGCACTGCCAGACATCAGATCTGCAGCTTTCCTTGTCTGTTTGCACACTTATCCAGACAAAGTGCAAGGCCGCAGCAGAGCCGCAGTGTCAGGCCTGACTCATCAACCACAACCAACTCTTTCGCTGGACGGTGCAGGGCAAGACATCAGCTGCGCAGGAGGCACTGGACCAAGCTGTGGGGATCAGCTTTGGGATCAGAGAGTCTGCAGCATATGCCAGTGTCAAGGCCCAGCTGCTGCTGGCAGAGGGCAGCAGTGAAGAAGCTGAACGGCTGCTGCAGGCAGCTATGAGCATGCCAGGGGTCAAGCGCCAGCTCACATCCCAGCCCAGGTTTGCATCCGTCCCAATGTGGCAACAAGTTATCAAACGCCAGCCAACTGTGGTTTGCATTAGGTTTAGCCTAGGGACATGAGAAAGACATCACATTGCATGCCAGCAGTGCTGGTGTCTGTCGCAAGTTGTTACACGATGCTTTACAGCGTAAGACATTGTGTGGATTTGTCTGGATGTTTGATGGCCCCACTTGCGCAGCTTGTCCATTGTGGACATTGACAACATAGATCTTGAGCATCTTGCGCAATGGACCTTATGATCAGCCGCTCGCTTTGCATTCTGCGATGCCAAGGTCTCCAGAGGAGTATGTGACCGACGTCCTGGCACAGGGAGTCCTGTTGACCGGCTGTAAAGGCATAGTAAGAGGACTGACAGTGGAGGGCGTGTGGCTTGAACACTGATAATGTGAAGCACAGCATGATTGGTACATGCAGGCAGAAGGGCAACAGTCGGTGGGGGGCAGAGCCTAGCCTGTCAGAGCGCCTGGCTGTCTACCTTCTACTGGCTCACACCCTCACAGAGGCAGCCAAGATTCCGGAAGCCACCAAGGTGAGACCTGAGACTCCCATGTGCACGCAACGGCAGGTGGCACCAGCGCCTTGCATGCATTGCAATCCCCGCTGTACTCTTGTCAGGCAGTCGGGGTACCATTCATTTCTGTAATGTCAGAGGTAGTCCATCTGTCAATTTCATCTGCATGGACCTCACATTTGAGCCAGCTGACTGCCTGACATTTTACATTGTCATGCCGCAAATGTGACCATGCTCATACACAACAGCCAGCAAATTGCCATCCAGATCTTAATGGTTGGGTATGTTATGGTCTGCGTGCTGGTATCATCAATTCCAACCTCACTTACTGCCTGAGAAAGTGACAAATTACTGACCAACAATGTTTTCATGAGCGCCTGACAACTTTCATACAACATAACAGCGAGCCCTATTGCAATATAGCAAGTTAATCCAGATATCTATTGGAGTTTTGATCTGTTCACACGAAGTTGACCAACACCCTGTGGATCAGGCACAGTAATTCCAGACGCTATGTACAGGTGATTGAAGATGCAGCCAGGGAGTTCCAGGGTGGGCCTGAGCAAGCTTTGGTCACCATTGTCAAAAGCCAGCTAGCTCTTAAGAGAGGAGAGGTGGACACCGCCCTTGCTCTACTCAGGCGTGTTGCTGTATCTCCCTTGTCTAACTGATCGTCTGTGCCACAAACAGCTGCTCAACACAGGCTTGCATCTTGGTCAGCATGTTTGGTCTGTTTTTTGCTGCTGCATGTCTTTCAGATCTTACACAGACATGCAACCGTGTTGTTGGCGACCTTACTCCCTTGCATTACTTGTGTTGCTGACCGTACGTCCCCAGGCAATCTGCAACATCAACTTCTGTGTTATCTCATGAACCATAGCAAATGCAAGCTGTCTTTACACGCCTAAAGGATGAGCCTATTGGTCAGGCTTGCTGCCCTTCTGCATTCTTTCACTCACTCACTCACTCACTCATTCATTCATTCATTCATTCATTCATTCATTCATTCATTCATTCATTCATTCATTCATTCATTCATTCATTCATTCATTCACTCATTCATTCTTCAATTCATTCATCATTCATTCACCATTCATTCATTCATTCATTCCGTCCTTCATTCATTCAGTCATTCATTCATTCATTCATTCATTCATTCATTCATTCATTCATTCATTCATCCATTCATTCATCCATTCAACATGTGTCTTCCCCTAGGGTCAGGTATGTACAGTCTCAGATAGCTCCCTGCATGAGGTCCTGTTCTGGCAGTCAGTGTACCAACAACAACATGCGTTGGTCTGTCCTGCAGGACCATTGACCGGCAGTCACCTCACTTTTTGAAGGCCCTGACAGCTACCGCCAGCATTCAGCTGGAGCACAAGCGGGACCCTGCTGCCTATGTGCACTGCTACAGCCAGCTGGCAGAGGAGCATGCAGACCATGAGTCTTACCGCCTGCTTGGCGCTGCCTTGATGAGGATCCAGGAGCCGGAGAAAGCCATCAAGGTCAGACTCTGCCCTCAGTCTTGCTCCTTACTGTGTCACACTGCCCAGGCCTGGCCTCATCTTGTTGTCGCAGACTTGCTCTTCTCATTTTCCCCCCTCTGTAGCTCTGCACTGTTGGTCAAAATAGTAAGGTCTAGGCTTATTTGGTGCTGCTTATGCATTGTGAACTGCCTGCTTGCCACGCCATGCAACAATCTGCCTTGTTCTTACCTTGACTTGCCCTGCCTTGGCTTGCTTTCCCTGACCAAGCAATACAAGGCAAGGCTCAAAGAAGCTGTGCAAGGACTTGCCAGATGAGACAAGGAACAACAGCAGTAGAGCCTCAGGGTGGCATTGGATCGTCATCTTGGTGCATGCCAATGGCCATAATCCAGCACCTCAAGTCTTGGCCTTTGTGCTGCATGGCTCTTCTGTCTCTGAGCAAGAGTTTCCAGAATGCAGGCACTAGAGGGTGCAGATTGGCGGCCACAATCCAGCACCTCAATTCATGGTCACTGTGCCGCATTGCTCTTTTGTTTCTGAGCAAGGGTTTGCATGAATGCAGGCACTAGAGGGTGCAATTGGTGACCACAACTCAGCACCTCAATTCTTGGTCACTGGGCCCCACTGCCCTGTCTCTGAGCAAGGGTTTGCATGAATGCAGGCACCAGAGGGTGCAATTGGTGACCACAACTCAGCACCTCAATTCTTGGTCACTGGGCCCCACTGCCCTGTCTCTGAGCAAGGGTTTGCATGAATGCAGGCACCAGAGGGTGCATATTGGTGACCACAACTCAGCAACTCAATTCTTGGTCACTGGGCCGCACTGCCCTGCCTCTGAGCAAGGGTTTGCATGAATGCAGGCACCAGAGGGTGCATATTGGTGGCCACAATCCAGCACCTCAATTCTTGGTCACTGTGCTGCACTACCCTGTTTCTGAGCAGGAGTTTGCATGGATGCAGGCTCTAGAGGCGGCACTAGAGAGGCAGCCCAAGGACGGTGACCTGGCTGCACAGATCGGCGCAGCCCTAGTGTCTACACACCAGTACCGCCGGGCCCTGGATTACTATCATAAGGCTGTTCGTAACAGCCCTGCTAACCGGCCCCTGCAGCTCCACCTTGCCAGGCTGCTGCTACGCCTGAGAAGCTGGGACAGCGCTGAAAAGGTAAAGGTTTCCTTGTGTGTCTTGTCATTCAAGTTCATCAGCTGCACATATGGTGCTTAATGAGGTGCCAGTGGTAAATTAGAGCCTGGCATGGTTTGCTGCCGCCATACACAGAGTCCAATGGTGTCAAAGATGTGCATCACCCATCACATGCTTGCTGGATGGCATGCTGAGTGCACTATAAGGGCCAGCAAGCATACAGCAACAGTTCTGATCTGGCAACTGTAACAATGTACTGGACTCTTTGCATGAGTAAGCTTGAGAGCAGTGTGTCCGGGCAGGCGCACACATGTCTCAACTTTGTGACACCATGTTATGTGGTCAGTCCACTGACCGTCTTTCACGGAGGTGAACACGTCTGACTGCGAGGATGTGCGTTGAAGGTGTTGCGCAGCATCTTGGAGCGGCCTGAGGAAGCTTCTGGAAGCATCGAGAAGCAGGCTGCTAATGCTAAGGCCCTGTCAATGCTTGCTCAAGTGTACAAGGTCAGTTGCTCTGCAGATGTTGTCTGCATGCTTGCAATCTGCCATGAGCTCTTGCAGCAGGACATCCCTTCTGTCCAGACCATGACTGCAATTCCACACTTGTTATGCATCGGAGTTTGAATGAGTGTTGCCCAGAAGTGTGAGGTACATCACGACACTGGATCTCCATGAGCACCTTGCATAGCTGCTGCTTGGTAGTCTGCAATCACCTGAGGCTATTCACCAGCACCGGCAGCGATACCCAATGCCAAGGTTTCTGACACTTGCAGTGCTGCCAGCAACATCTGATTGCCAAGTGCATACTGAAAAGGCAGTTGACCAGCAACATTATCCAGAAAATTGCGTCTTGCACATGCAACATGTTGTCTGTATATTGCAGGGTCGGGGAAACATGGCTGAGTACGAAAGTTGCCTGAAGCAGGCCCAGGTGATTCAGGAGGGGGTGCTGGAGGGTGTGAGGGGGGACCACCCTGACATCATTGCTGCTCACAAACAAGCTGCAGCAGAGCTCCAGATGGAACTGGCTCACCTGTATTCCAGTCAGCAAAAGACAGACCAGGTGATCACTGCCTGACTGCAACCTTGTCCGGCTGCCTGAGGAGCCATCTATCTGTATGTGTGTGTAGTCTGATCTATTCCCTACAGGCTGACTGCACAAAGGCTGACTGTGTGTTAGGCTGTTCAAATGCTCTAAACCACATTCATATCCCTGGTGCTGATGCATCACATGCACGATACAGGCTGCAGTCACTGTAAGCCAACCAGAATCTGGTCACTTGTCTGCTGCTGCCCTTGACCTGACCACACACATTGAAAGCAGAGCAACAGAGCTGCTGTGGTTGATGACCCTGGCCCACCATGACTTCTCTGACCTCATAACACTGAAAGCTGTGCAGGCAGTAGAGGCATATGAAGGGGCAGTTAGAGTAGAGGGGGCCCATCATGCAGCTGCCCTGGCCCTGGCCAAGCTGCATCTGGACAAGGGGGAAGAAGAAGCCGGCAGAGCTGTCTGCGCGCAGCTGCTGACAGCGCAACCTGAGAATGTGGAAGCTCAGCTGCTCATGGTGCAGCTGCTCAGCACTCAGGTGAAGCCCTCTCTGAGTCCCTAGCATGCAGCAGCACACTCATCTGTGCTAAAGCGCGCTGTCAGCAGCTGCACAGCTTCACCATGGCTGCTTGGCCTTGTGACAAGCACCAGAATGGTACCAGAAGGCCAGAAACATCTGTTCTCATAGAGACAGCAAGCGTCTGTCTCTGCTGCCCTTTTTCCAGGTGGGTGTGTGTGTGCTCGTATGTTTGTGTGTGTGTGTGTGCCTATGTGCTTGTGCCTGTGAGGTGACACAGGTAAATCAGAGTGGTTCCCCCTCACCACAATTTGAACCGTGATTCAGCATATTGTGCTACTTGTGCAGGAACAGTACAGTGATGCATTGCAACAGCTGGAGCAGCTGCTGCAGCGGCAGCCTGGCAACTACACTGCGCTGGCCCAGCTGCTCACCCTGCTGAGAAGGGTGGGCCGGGTGGAGGAGGGTGTAGCCTACCTGCACACAGCCCAGGACCATGTTTCTAGGACAGCTGGCACAGCAGGTAAGCCAGGGGAGGATGCACCTGTAGGTCTCTCACAGCATTGTGCTAATGCGTACTGAGGAATGTTCATTGGTCCATGAATCTCATTTGCTTAGCAATGACACAAAAATACAGCGCATTTGTGGAGCTGCAGGCAGTGTATCTGCAGGCTTCATTTGCTGTGCAAACTCAACACACAGCACAAAAGAACTGACCGGAAAGTCTGTTGTGTGGAGCAGTACACTCACTTGATAGATTTAATGTGCAGAACATAGCAGTGGTACCTCTAACAAGAGCAGCTGGGCGTCGAAATCATTGTGTTGTGTGCGGGTGCAGGACTACACTATTGTCAGGGTCTGCATCAGCGGCATAGCAGCCAGCATAAGGCAGCTCTGAAGGCATTCAACCTGGCCAGGAAAGATAGTCACTGGTATGTCTTTGCTCCTGATATCCTGTCTTGATATCAGCATTGGACCTGGCATCAATGATGTCTACCATCAGGTTATCAGTGCCACCTTTCAGCAGCGTCCAGCCACAACCTGTGCTATGTCATAGCCCAGACAGCTGCAGCAATGACATAGGAATTGATACACCTTAGCTCTTGGGGGTGCGGAAACGCCACCATCGTTTTCCAGGACCGTCCATTCATGGTGGAACTCCCAATTCAGAAACGCCCAGGGCCTACTACCAGGCATTTCTATCATGGGCAGCTCATGCTTCAGAAATATCACTGTCTTTTGTCCCAACTATGCAGATACAACTGAAGCGCTTGCCGGTTCGCAGGCAGGTTTGAGCAGCTGTAGGAGCTGAAAACAATCGAGCTTTGGTCTTAGTAGCAAGCAGGCTACAGCTGCCACCAAATAACATTTTCCTGTATGCGTGGACCGTGCGTTTTTCACATGCAGGGAGGCTCAGGCGACTCTCCAGATGGTGGAGATGTACCTGCACCCTGAGATTGAAGTCATGTGGGCTCAAGCAGAGCAGGGCCTTGGCCCTGACCAACAGCCCCTGCAGGCCAATCTGGAGACTGTTGCTGCTGCCCTGAAGCTTCTAAATGATGTCCATATTACTGACGACTTTGCTGTGCAGCATAAGGCAAGTCAGAGGTTTGTCTGCCTGTGCCTTCAAGCTGCAATACAGAAATTTTGCTGGTGAATGTGTTAGAAGCCTGCCAGGTCTCAAGCAAGAACAGCTTTTGAGTATTAAAGCATCAATAGAGAAATCTCATGTAATTGATGAACAAGCCCATCGCAGGTGAATGGCAGGAACAGTGCCTCACATTTGTAGTGCCCGCTGTCATGTCCATCCTCCCACTTGCAAACGTTGCAAATGCAGTCAATGGCATAACTCGTATGCAAAGTATGTAACAGGCATAACAGCCTGCTGCTGCTGCTGCAGGTGTTGAGCTGTTATGCACAGATGGCCTGTGGCCAAGAAGAGAGTATAGAGGAAGCACTGAAACAGCTGCTAGAGCTGGCTGGTCAGCACAGGGAGAGCGTGCCAGTGCTGCTGGCACTTGCATCTGGCTTCATGCTCAAGAAGCAGACACCGAAAGCCAGGTGATTTTACTCATGCAGAGGTCCAGGCTTCGACTAGCTATGCTCTGAGATCCTCTCTGCCAGCTCTGAGCTCGGAGCGTGCAGTTACATGAAAGTCTTGCAGAAGCAAAGGAGATTGCATCACCTGAGTGTCAAACATTATGTGATGATGTCATGCATGCTTTCGTCTGCATGCCGTAGTCGCTCGTAGGTGGCACTGGTCGGCACTGTCGCCTGTTCTGCAGGAATCAGCTGAAACATATACAGAAGATACGCTATGTGGCAGATGAGGCGGACCAGTATGAGCGTGCCTGGTTGCTGCTGGCTGACATTTACATTCAGAGCGGCAAGTTTGACCTGGCGCAGGTTGGTCTGCTATTCATCATGCAGAGCGGAAAGTTTTGTCACAGAATCCTCTCTCTTTCTTGCAGCATTTGCCCAATGCAAAATTGTTCATGACAGCTGTCTTGAAGCACTGCTGATGGCTGGACTGGCGGGGAGTGGGTTGTCCAGAAAAGCAGCTGTTTGACTGACTGTCAGCAGCCAGTCACACAGCTCATGATTCGAGATGGCTGCTACATGCTGGTGCTAACATTGGATATGCAGGACCTCTGCCGCAAGTGTATAAAACACAACGCCTCATGTGGAAAGGCATGGGAGCGTTTGGGTTCTATCCTCGAGCGGGAGCAAGCATATAAGGTAAGCTTTGTTCCCCACATTGCCAAGTACAGCTTGTGCAAAGCCAGGTGCTGGTTGGGTTTGTACATGAAATGGCGCTTTTGATAGTGAAATTCACTTACACTGAACACCAGTTCTATAGTGACTAGTGCTCGAGTTGTAGTCATCCCATTTTTTTACCAGTGATAAATTACCACATCTGTTTTGTGCAGGATGCTGCTGAGCATTATGAAAACGCCTGGAAGCACGAGCAGCAATCTTCACCAGCCATTGGCTACAAGCTTGCATTTAATTATTTGAAGGCCAGCCGCTTTGTGGATGCTGTTGATGTGTGCTGCAAAGTTTTGAAGAGCCACCCAACATATCCCAAGATGAAGCAGGACATTTTGGACAAAGCTCGAGCCAATATAAGACCATGAAAGCTGTATGACGTATCACACATTGTATACACATGTGCTGTATGAAACCACTTGCAACAGCGAAATGTGCTTCCTTTGTTGCCAAAAAGTCAATGCAGTCGATTTGGTATTGCTGTGTTAACTATGGCTGCAAGTGATTGTCCGCGTTCAGTTGCTGATCTGCTTATATGACCTTAGCTCAAACCGCCCTGCTAGGTCAGTTCAAGATGCATAGTGCACTGACATGAACTGGGTTGCAGTTCCAGAGGCCTTGCAGTACTGCCATTGCTGAGCTACTGATTGCCCAACATTTGTGCTGTCTAGTAGTACAATAGCACTTTCATTGCTGTACACATAAATTGACAGGACACCAATCTAGGTGGACATGACCATGGTCTCATTGAAATGACTCTCATTACTGCCGAGTGATGACAGACTTGACAGACTCGCCAATGGCTTCCTCGGTGATGTCATCATGCTCATTGGCTTGCAGTTCTATGCTGAGGCCATCCAGGTGACCCTTGAAGAAGTCTTTTGTTGATGCATACATCATCTTTGCCTTGATGCGTGCTGTGTCAGGTGCCCTGAAGATAGTGTGCTGCTTCTCAAAGAGGCTGACATGGTTACAGCTGCAAAGCGCCCACGCAGGGTGTTTTCTTACCAGTTGAGAAAGATGAGCTTGTTGAAAATGCATCCATCACTGTTGACAAACTGGTAGTCGTAGACTGCATGGCAAACAGAAACAAGTTTAAGATTCTGTACAACAGCTACATTACTTTCACCTTGCTGCTGTGCATATGATAACACACCTCCATATCTGCAATCAGTGTTGGGTAACAAGCCTAACAGCTCACTCAGAGGGGAGTCCTTGGCTCCAACGCCGGCTATCACCACCTGAACACATGCTTTTGTTGCTTTTCTTCTCCACAGGTTTGCCAACATTCAGCACAGTGGGACAGAGATGGTACTCATACCTCGTTGCCGGCATCATTGAGCTTCCAGAGCGCCCATCGGTACTGCAGTGAACATGTGTCATGGGTTGAAGGCTCGCTAGCCAACTTAACAGACAGTGCTGCAGAACGGCAAATAGCCCTCACCACTGACTTTGCCTTCATGTAATAGTACAAATTCACAGCATCCTCTGTGACCGCAATGCCGCTCATGGATGTCTGCAGCACAAGGCAGGTTTGCTGCATTGTGCTTGACCTATGGCATTTGTGAGCATTGACCTAAAGCTCTGAAAGCTACAGACTTACGCCCTGTGGCTGCTTGGGTCTGTTGCCTCCCATCTTTGGTATGTCTGCTGGTATATGTGCCCCACCAGCTGTCACGGGCCCAGAGGGTGCTGCTGGCGTGGGTGCATGAGAGTTGGAGGTTGAAGGTGCTGTTTGTGTGAAAGATGGTTGTCTATTTGTCTGCCTTCCACTCTGGCTTGCCTGTGGTGCGGTGGCAGGAGCAGATGATGGCGCTGACGGCTGCTCGTCACCTTTGCCAGCAGATGGCTGGGGATGGTGCTGGACAGCTGAGCTGGGGCTCACAGACATCCCTTCAAGTGATTGCAGGAAAGTTTGCTTGATCTGATCGTAGTCATCTTGCCTGATGAAGCCTGCATCGAGGCCAGCCCTGATCTGCTGCGCTCTTAGGAACGCTGCTTTGACTTGATCGTAGTCGCTGCTCTCGATCAAGTTCTGGTCCAGGGCACTTCTGGCTGTCTTGAGGCAGTCTGTCATCTCAAACGAGTCGTCGCTCATGAACTGTGCGCAAGGCCTGAGAACAGTGTTTGAAGATGTATCGTTCGAGTTTACAGGTTGGCAAATTTCTTTTGGCCTCGGTATACTTTGTCGGCCTGCTGCTGCGCTGCTGCCGTTGCATTTAGCTCAGCATGTTCAAATCGCAGGCAGAGCTTACAGCAGACGTAAGTTGTATTTCCGCGTTGACCGTATTGGCTCTAGGGGGGCCTGTGTTCTCGTCAAAGGTTGCCATGCATTGTAATTGAAGCTGCATCATGTGCAGGACAGCAAGTTGAGCTTGCATGCATGCACATGAGGTGCTACACATATAGAAGAGCAGCAGTGACTGATCTTCTCCAAGGACTCATGACCGTGAGTGATGATCTTAACATGCAAAGTTGACAATGGCCGCTTTAATTTTTGCTGCACAAATACACTGCACAAAAAATCGGAATGTAATCAAACATGGCACATGATACTGGTCACTGTTGAGCCACATGCAACCCCAGCATGCATTGCATGGCTGTGGCCAAAACCCTTGGATGTCACGCATCACGCCTCCTGAACAAGGCAGCGCGAACATCTTCATACAATTAGGCAGTCACGCAGGCAATCGCCTGACAGAACAGCTTCCAAGAAACTGCGGACAAATCTCACTGGTGTGCCGGTCCTGCTCGTTTTGTGTGGTCAGGATCGGTGGTCATAGGTAGACGTTGCGGCGCTAAGCGCGCGTCTAGCTAAGCATGGGCGCATCAGCAACATCCACGGACGACTCTGGAGCGTCCGTCACAACGGCCGATTTGTATCCGGAAGCGGACCTGCAGAGGTTGCAGAACGCAGTCAGAGTTTTGCTGTCTGGTGTGGGCGAGAACATAAGCAGGGAGGGACTGCAGGACACTCCAAAGGTGCGGAGCATGTTGGCAGCATGTCTGCATCTTTCCTGGTCATATGTAACCCAAACACTGCCCTGCAGAGAGTTGCCAAAGCTTGGGTGGATGTGTCCAGCGGGTACCGACAAGACCTGCATAGGTAGGTGACAACACTGGCATATGCAAGTGGCTGTCCCTTGCAGCTGATGCAACATCGTGCATCTTTGTGGTGCTTCTGCTCACTCTGGCAGACCTTGTATGCAGTGTTCTTGGAGGTGCTATCTTCCATGAGCCAATAGTGTCAGAAGGCAGCGGCAGTATGGTCATTGTCCGTGACATTGAGTTTGCATCAACCAGCGAAGCTAACCTGCTTCCTTTCTATGGACGATGCCATGTAGCATATGTCCCAAGCAATGGGGTTGTGCTGGGCTTGAGTAAGCTTGCCAGAGTCACCAAGCTGTTTGCCAGCCAGCTGCAGTCACAGCAGCGCCTCACTAGCCAAATCCTAGTAGCACTGCAGCAAGAGCTGGCTCCCAAAGGGGCTGCCATTGTTGTGGAGGCTCATCACCTAGCGCACGGCCCAGAGGCTGACCTCTTTATGACCTCTGCCTCTTCGGGCTGTTTCCAGGACATCAGTAGCAGCTGCATGCAGGCAAGCCTTTTGTTGTAAACACAGATGGACCATAGACAGCAACAAAGCTGTATATGAGATGCACTGTCTTGGGTGCACCATCTTGACATCATATCAAACACATTTTCATGGTGTCTAGGCATTACTCCTGCATGATAATGCGCTTCTTTCCTTGTGTGCGCGTGCGAGGCATCAAGGTGCAAGCGATGTGTGATGCAAATTCTGCACGAGTTAATGCGTCCTGCATTTACATATTGATGTTCTAAGTCTTTGACTGCTAGACGTTCATATGCTTTCTCTTCTCAGTATTCAGTGTGATTGGCTTCTGCAGGAATTCCTGTGTATGCTACAGCTGCATGGCACCCCTGTTCCCTCCTCAGCCCTTCCCAGGATTCCAAAGGAGAGCAGCACCCTGCTCTCCCCACTGAGCTCTTCCTCCTCCTCACCACACCCCTCAGACCGCCTGCGTGCTTGCCATGACCAGAATGTGAAGTTCATGTCCAGCATGGGAAGCAGGCGCATCTTTGCCAGGAATGGGGGCTCTGGCACAGTGGCGTCAGTCCACCAATTTCAGCTTGAAGACACAGCAACCACTATGGAGGCTGATGACTGTGCCACGCAGAGCACGGTCCAGGACATGGAGGCTGCTGTGGCTGTCATCTTGCAAGAGATTGGCGAAGACATTGAGCGACCAGTGAGCCACTCTTGTGCTTTTGGGGGCATGTGCATGCCTGCAGTCTGCTGTAGCCAGCACCTGCACTCCATGTGTGACAGCTCAGGGTTCTCATAAACTTTGTTGCATAATGTGCAACCGCTGCACATTATTGGTATGCCATGTGTGTGTGGCACAACCGACCTCGACAACCATTTGAGGACATTGCACTCATGTATGTGCACCTGTGCCTGGTGCATTGCCGTATGTCAGTGACACCTACCAAATTGCAGCCTGCACCAAATCATGCAATTGTTTTGACCAACAACAAAATGTTTGCTGCAGGAGCTGCAAGGGACACCTCAGCGCTACGTGCAGCTCCTGCTTGCATCAACATCTGGTGCCAAGCAGCAGCCGGTGCCTGATTTCCACCAGCAGCTCATGCAGGCTCAGTCAGCATCATCCCCTGCCTGTATGCCTCGTGACACAGACATGCCAGCAGCAGCTAGTCACATGGACGCTTGTGCAGAACCAAGCATCCCTGAGATACAGGAATGGCATGTGCAGTTTGCGTCCCAGTGTGAGCACCACATGCTGCCCTTCCATGGCATGGCGCACATTATTATTGTCCATAGCTCCCACTCACAGAAGCTGACTCTAGAGCAGGTTAAAGCTTTGATCATGAGTTTTAGTCATAGGTTGCAGATACAAGAACGTTTGACAAATCAGTTGGCAGATGCTATTCAAGTCGTCACGGGAGCTTTGGGGTGTGTCATCACTTGTGAGGCAGCACATATGTGCATGGTGGCACGAGGGGTAGAGAAGCATGCCAGCAGTACAATCACATTGGCATCCCGAGGTCTTGCAGCACAAGATTCTGTTCTGCGCGGAAAGCTCTTGTTGCGATTAAGTCAGAAGCTGACATAAGTCTGAAGTTGCAGAAAAAGCAAATGTTCCAGATTGCCTGTCTGTGCATGTAGTGATGGTGATTGTTGGACCCTGTCAGCAGTGTTATTGTTCAATGTCCAATTATAGCACAGCCAAAGAGTACGTAGTATACTACATAGCTGGGGATTGGTCAGTACGCATTGTAAGGGAACATGATGTCTGTGTTTGCTTGACAGCCAAGCTTGCTATACTATTACAGGCTCAACTGCAGAGAGTTGGGTGACACACTTACCAGTTTAGGCTTCAGCAGTTTTTGCTGCTGTGATGGTTGATGTATGTGGGGTCATGATCATATCTTGTGTGCCGTCAGAGTCGTTCAGCATTGTATTATTCATTTCTCTTGAAGACCTTATCAGCAGCACAGCTCAAAAGGGCCACTCATATTACGATCCTCCTCAGATTGTGCGTGTGTAAAGTCGTTTAGTGGATTTTTTGCCCTACAAGCTCGACGATGGCCCAATTTCTCGCGTCATGGCATCCTCCATTTCTTCAGCTGATTACCAGCTTAGCGCTGTGGCACTACTACTTGGGAAGTAGCCTCATACACTGGCGATTTGAGGAGCACAAGCAAGGTAATCATACTGGTGAAGTTCCAGACGAATTCATTACTTTACCACAGTGCACACTTTGTGTTGAGCTGTTGATCATTGATATGGGTGCACATGCATGCGCATTCGACCCACGTCGGGTAGGGCCCCACGTCAGTACGTTCAACGCAGTCACGTTTGCTAGCACGTGCAGCACAACACGGAGCCAATTCTGGTCAGTGATTGGTCGCCACCTCCATGCCGACTCATCCTATTGACACCCGATTGGAAGCTGAATTCGATTGCCTTGTGGACGCCCGCCCTTGTTGCAATACAAGTAGATTGCCTGACTTATCTCCTTGCACACACAGCTTAGACACAGACTCAACTTGTTGCTTTTGACGTTATCCAACAGACCTTAAACATGCAGACATCCGCATTGATGACCAGGCCTGTGGCCGTGCAGAGCCGTGTTGTACGACCATCCTCCATCAGGAGCTTCCGTGCTCCCTCAGCACCTGTGGCCGCCCGCCGCAGCTTTGTTGTCCGCGCTGAGGTATTTTCTCCGAAGGTTCTTTTGTTAGCTCGTTTGTCACCTCGCTACTCGAACTTGTGCGTTCCACAATCTAGGTCATCAGCATCGCCATCGACTCTGTGTGATCGTTGTCGGGTGTTGTCGGCCCTGACTTCAACGCATACATATGGTGCACACAGGACCTTGGAGACAAGGCCAAGGACGCATACAAGGATGCCAAGTCCGCCGTCAAGGACGCTGCTGGCTCCGTAAAGGAGGGCGCCAAGGACGCCAAGGACACCGTAAAGGGTGGTGCCAAGGACGCGTAAGTTCCTTGCCATGCTGTCTTGTCCCTTCTTGTGCAGACTTTCTGAATTACATTTGCAGATTTTGTGTAAGAGTATTTTGTAGAGTTCATTTTGAAGATGCATTGCTTAAAGCCTGGTCTCCTAGGAACTCTGTTTGCAGCGGAACAATTTTTGTCATCCTGCAGGTTCCTTTTTTATGCAATTGCTGCATTTTGGGCTGTATGTTCAGTCATGTCAAACCAAGCATCGACATGGATGCTGTGTGTGCTGCAGCAAGCATGAGGCAGACAAGACAGCAGACAAGGCTGGTGACAAGGCAGATGACGCAGCTCGTGATGCCAAGGGCACAGCCAAGGATGCCAAGAAGGATGTCAAGAAGAACTTGTAGATCATGTTCTGATGTCACCATTTTTTGCTGCTGACTCTGATGAGTCAGCGCCCAACGTATGAGCGCAGATGCAATGTTGTTGCAAAGCTGCACCCTAGTGTTCTGAAGTTCTGAGCAGCGTGCACTTGTGACTGTAAGTACTTTGCAGTGCACACCAAGTTTTGCGAGCAAGCCACACGTCTTACCTCTGACTTGTGTTCATTGGTTGCATCATATGCAGACCAATTACTCCTCAATTTCGATGCATGCTGATGGGGTAGGCCAGTGGAGCATTTGCACAGTGATGCAGCGACCATACATGCCTGGAAGCATGCTGCCTGGACAGATGGTGCTGCTGCAAGATACTGCCTCTGCAATGTGCTGGCAACCGCAGCATTATTGATAGTCTGCATGGATAGTAGTGCCTTGAAGCACATATACACTCATCTCTATCTGCAAAGTAGATGCAGACAAGCTTTGTATGGAAAGGAACGGGTGCTTACAACCGCACGTGAGTCTGTCTGAGCGTTGCCAACGCTTGCCTGCATACGATCTGTGCACATAGGATACCCCGGTATCATCAATGTACGCTGCCCTGGCTTGGCTTTCATGGCTAAACTGCTGGCAGGTAAACACCAGAGCGTCTGTAGGTCGCCTACACTGCAAGACATAGTGGTATACCACAGCTCTTCTGTATGATACCATGCAGGAAGTCAGCAGCCCGACATGCTAGCATTATGCTACATTAAGATGGTTTCTGCAATACTACCCAACTCTCAACATGTCTGAATCATGCCGGGCTTCACTGAGGCATGGGAGCGACTAGGGTGTAGACGTGGTGCAACACCAATTGGAAGCTAGAGCTGTGCATTGTGGCCATCCCACAACCATACAAAATTTGTGCCGTCATACTGGTTAAGTGCATGGCTGGTTGCTCAGACAAGTCACTACTTCTACACAGAGTGCCCTGGACACTGTCCTGCCCAGTGTTCACTTGTGTCCCTGTATAGCCTGTCTGCCAGGGGTTTTTCTGAGTGGTATGAATCCGATGACCAAGGGTTGGATTGCTGCTTGAGCCAGTTGCCATTGCTGGGATGCAAAGGACTGCCATGACACAGATGCGTATCAGGAATGGGCCCTGGTCATTTCATGACATCGGTCTGACCCAAACGTCCATCATGGCTGAGTACTCTGAATGTAATTGGCCTTTACAGCATTGTATTTGTGGCTGGCCAGTAGGTCTAAACACCTTTGCTCACATAGCAAGCTTTGCATAAAAGGCATAAATCTGGCAAGAATCCCCATCCCTTTAGCAGGACATGCAAGTAACAGAAGGTATACCCACTGGTGAGGAAGTGAGTGAGTCCACAGAAGACAGTGTCAAGGCAACACTGGATGTGAGCAATGCGCCTGGGCAACAGGCTATGAAGAACAGCTGGATTTGCTGCAGCTGATACTGCAAAAAGACCTATCTGCATGCCTGTTGTTTTGACAACTTGATGAATGCTGCGACACCTGCTGCTGTTGCTGTGTCTATGACTGAGCAGTGGTACATGCACACTCTCTTGCACGGTACTCCCGTGCCTGAGCCACGTCATCAAGCAGCATGGGCGCATTGTACAAGCTGCAGATGTGAGCCTGTTTCAAGTTTATTACTTCACCCAGCATATGGGCTTGACAGAAGGCAAGTGTGCCAAAGCATGGTGAGGCAGCTTGACATGGACAACTTGTGAAACTGCAACATGTGCATAGGTCAACAAACTCAAAGCCAGTGTTGCCACACAGCTCAAAAAGGGCACTAGTGCTAGGGACTGCTTGTCTAGACAGGTAGCAGCATGCAGGCTAAGTTGTCTTGAGACCAAAAAAGCAATCACGCTTTGGCCAGACAGTCAGTATGGTGCAAACTGAGCAACTTAGCAAGCAGCAATGACGCAGCAGCGATGCCCACTTGGCCGCAAAGGTATGTATCAAATGTCAACTCTGTTGCAAGCTGCATAGCATCAAATCTCTGCAATCACTCACTGGCTGCACAGGCATGCCCAAGGTACACTACACATACAGACATCTAAATGCACGTATAGAGAAACTGGAGTCAACGCCCCTTCAGTCACCATAGGCTTGACCGTATGAGCATCTGATTACACTTTCATACAAGCATCCAACAAACAAAAAAAAAAAAAAA
>JAABUP010005040.1_pt1 | contig 20734 bp, 23 predicted proteins | sample 5559201 | NCBI WGS metagenome assembly JAABUP01 (sample SAMN10711887, study PRJNA513373) | rock metagenome | isolation source: Antarctica rocks | place: Antarctica
CACCCTCTAACTGTAGGATCACATGCCTGTTATATCAAGCTTCAGGCAACACCAAGTACACTCGCTTCAATGGCAAAGTGAGCAAGAGCGTACACTGCTGCGGTTGTTCAGGTTTGCTCATAGACTAGGAGAGCGTGAGTTGGCCACTTGGCTATCAGGTGTCTCAGGCAGCTCACAATTTCAAGCAACGGTTTGCATACTTTGTACCTGGGCCATGCCTTTCCAGCCTTCCTGTGATTTCACAATCTTTCAATCCTGCACTTGCAGATGGCAGTGATGGTCTTTTTGCATCTTGAGCAGCAGCAATCTGGTGCAATTGCGAAGCTGCCCTGCCTTCGTTTGCCCTGTTGCTAGCATGACTGTTGATGGGTCTGACTGTATGATTGAATGGTCCAGGGTAAGGGGGACCCCCAGGCTTGGAACTCCTCCTCTCATGGGGCAGGCAGAGCCATGTCACGGACCAAAGCCAAGGCCACCATCACGCAGGTGCTGTGCTGTGCTGTGCTGTGCTGTGCTGTGCTGTGTTGTGCTGTGCTGTGCTGTGCTATGCTGTGCTATGCTATGCTATGCTATGCTATGCTATGCTATGCCATGCCATGCCATGCTATGCTATGCTATGCTATGCCATGATGTGCCATGATGTGCCATGCTGTGCCGTCCCTGTGCTGTGCTGTGCTGTGCTGTGCTGTGCTGCTGTCTGCATGTTGTTCTCATGCTGCCACTGCGATTGCAAGCTGCCTGTGTGATCTGTGCATGAACACTCAGACTTTGCGGCACTAGCGAAGCTTGCCCAAACATTGACTGACTGTTGCTGTCTGATGACATGCAGAAGCAGTTTACGGACAGCATGGTGGGCATTGTATGCGACACAGATGTTGGTGTCATAGATGAGGCCCCACAGGCCTATAAAGACCTGACCACTGTCATGGCCAACCAGGAAGACATGGTGGATGTGGTGCATCGATTGCTACCCATCATCAATGTGAAAGGGTTTGAGAGGGGTGGGGGAGGGGGCTGGAAGAAGGCAAAAGGAAAGCGCAAGCAGGGTCAGTAAGGAACACTGTATGCAAGTAGATGTACAATATAAGGCGCAGTGTCTGACAGCACAAAGTTTTTGGCTGTCTTTTTTAAACATCTGTGTTGTCAAGCAGAGAAGGTGGTGTGTACAGATAATTGTGCGCCAGATGGTACATTATGTGTGATATGTATAAGCGTAATATGAATACGTCAGTCCGCTCAGCTATCTTTGTCGAGCTTGCGTCAGCCATTTGGCATCAATCCACGATTCTTGCAGTACACGTTCTGATGAAGCTGGACACGTGTTAATATTGTATGCATCCATGCTTATTTCAAGAGGGGGGAGGTTGTCATTAGCATTTTTTGTAGTGATGTGAAAAGCTTTCTGCACATGTTGTGCTCTCTGAACGAACCGGCGGTCGTCTAGCCACAATTTGCGCGGTAAGTTTTGAATGGGAGAATCCATACAAATCCAATTCCCACAGCCTAAGCACTGGCATAAGCAGGCGTTTCAAAAACGCCTTGAAGTTCTCGGAAGTTGAAACGCTGCACGAAACGCTCGCACACTGTTTGCCTTCCCTTGCAACCTTCACGGGAACCGGCATCGTCTGTGATGCCAACCGAGTGATGTGAGGTCTGTGTGATGTGTAGTTTCAGCATGCGATCATGCGCGTCTCATAAGCCAAGTACGCCACAAAGATCTTTGGTGAGTATTTTTGGACAGCGACTGCCAAGAGCGCCTTTACATCGGCCCATCGGGAGTGCACGTCGTCCCCTCCGCCCTGTTTTTGTGTTGAAAAAACCGCAGACATTCATTGGGTGTGGTGGTGGAGGCGGAGGTGGAGTCGGAGGTTCACCCAGGAGATGGTGGGACTCGGATGGTACATCTCAACCACTTTCGTTGTTCTGGGAACCGGCAGTGACAAGTCGAGCGGTCCAAGTTGTGTGTACTCACATTCCTGTTCATTTACAATGCTTTCTTGCAGGCAATGGCCCCTCCAGGTTCCGGACACCACTACTATGCTTACTCTGTGCATGCCAAGCACTGGAGGCTCAAGCTTCACCAAACAGAAGACGCAACAATTCATCGGTCTTATGGTTGGAGCCATGATCCAGAAGTGAATCAGTATGCAACAAATCTGACGGACTTAGCATGGCCATTGCTGCAAAACCTTGGTTTCAGCGGGCTTGTGGGAATTGTGTGTGCTGTTGCTTTCAAGGTAGGCATTATGAAGCTTGAGCCGTCCACATGATCTGCTGTTCTGTAACAATGGCACTGTGAAAGACACATGTTGGTCATGTTAAGTTATGCATGCAAGAACCCAGGTGTGCTGCAGGCAATTGGCAGGGCTGTTGCCATAGGGCTTGGCACCACATTTGCTGTGGTTCAGGTTTGGACATAGATCCTTGCTTAGACAAATGCTTTGTCGCTGCCAATCACACGGTAACAACTTATCTGGTCGCAGTAGCTGCTGGCATATGGGGGCTTTCTAACTGTGCAATGGTCCAAAATCCATGAGGACATTTTGAGGATGTGTGATGTGAATGGTGATGGGTGAGCTGTAGCTTGGAAATGGCCTTGCAACTGACCACATCAAGCTGAATTCTGATTGTCAGGCAAGGCAAGCCGAAGCGGCTCAGGGAGCAGCACCAAATCCCATCTGGTTTGTGTGCATTGCAGGCAGTTTGGGGCCACAGACATGCATAGTGCCATTGGCAGTCTTTTGGCAATGTTGTCTCAGGTAATTTGCCGGTGTTGACTGACAAGGCACCAGGTGTTACAAGTGCTGGCAGTTGATGCAGTGGGCTGCATGTGTCTTTGCCCAGAGCTAACCTAGCCTGCACTAAGATACCTATATTGCCGGTGTCCAATGTGCAGGGACTGCCAAGCGTCAGTGGATTCTGTCTGGGTTTTGGGCTTGGTCTACGCTTCTAATCTGGCTCAAACTGTAAATGGCAGCACATTTAACTCGCAGCTCATCACCACTCATCAAAGCTCCCTTTCATTGTCTGAGTTGCCTCTTGGAATAGATTTCTTTGCTGTGCAAGTTGCCCAGATCACTCATCTTGCTACTCAGTTGGTTGCACCCAGTGACAACTTGTCAGACCCAGACACAATGCATGTGCACGACATGCAAAACATCAGTTTCATGTCTGCACAGACTTTGAGGTGTAAACAGCATTACCATTGTGGCAGCAACAACTCACGTCCGATTCACACGAAGGTTGAGAGTGTAAACCACGTCCAAACATGGACTGAACACTATCATTGACAAGCATAGCATCACGGCCTCTCAAGCATTGCTTTTGTAGCATTCTGAAACAGAACAAGCTTGCCTATCACATCCGCAGCTTGTACAGCAAACTCAACAGCCGTCACGCTGACTCGAATCTCCAACTGTGTCACTCTGAACTGATGCGCTGATGCTGTTCCAAGCCAAATCCAGCCTTGATTATTATCATACACGCGCAATGGAAGATCTGCTTTGGAGCTGGCAGGATCAACTAGTCTGTAGAAAACCTCGAAGTTGCTGACTGTGCCAATGACATCTGGTGGGAAGCCTAATGTGACGTGCAACCAGATCACTTTGGCGTTGTCTGTGCTGGAAACATGGGCTGCTGTATCTGCTTGGACATGATCTTGTTGTAACATATCTTCTGGTGCTTCACTGCCTGAACATCATGCAGAAGCTGATGCACATGGTGCCATGCATCAGACTGGTGCACATGGCTGCCAATGCAACAGCCATCTGATGATGGATTTTTCATTATAAGTAAGTTGTGGGATCAACCACAGCAGTTGCATCAGGGCCACCTGGGCATTCAGTGCATGCTTAGCTTTCAGCAGCAGCAGCATAAATGCATGAAACGCATGCAGTCAGGAACAGTACAGCACCAAAGCATGCGTGAGCCAACATCAAACATCAGTGCACTGTTGAAACCCTGTGTATACAATTGTGTCATACTATGTGGGACTGACTGCCTGACCTGGTATTGATGGGTTTCCATCAGGGTCTTGCTCTGAAGCAGAGGAATGACACTCTTCAGCACTGTCTGCATTTGTTGAAGGAGCCGTCCATATCACATCTGAGAATGTAATTTTGCTGATACTGGGAACCTGGATGACTGACTCCCACTCGGTGAGATCTATCTGGCCTGCAGTGCCAAAAGAAACACAACGTATGCAAGATGGCCTTGATCGCAAACAAAATGGGAAGACAGGTGCATGGGGTGACCATGTACACTACAGCAGTCTTCTGAAACTGCATTGAGGGATCTGACGAGGCTTTGTAGCATGCAGCAGAAGATACATTTGGGCAATGGCAAGTAGCATCTGCAGCTACCGTAACACATGATAAAACACTGTCCTGCAGCGCTGACTGATGTGTTGGAGCAACACAAGTGACACACTGACTGTGTAACTCCCAGAGGAGCTACTGTCAGTCCTGGCAGGCTGATTGAAAAGGCAAAGGTAGTGCAGTTTACATGGCTTGTGAAAGTTCGATGAGATAGTTCACAAGAACTGACAAATTACAGAGGCTGTTGCAGTGACACAAGGGACATAAAAAGAGACGCACAGAGGGGTCAGCAGAGCTGCACTGCGTCCATAGCTGTGCTGAGATGCAGCAATGCACTGCACAGTCAGACCTCCACGCATCATGCACATGAGAGTCTCACAGTGAGACACTTGCAACAAGGTGTTGCAAGTGTGTGTGGGTTGACTCACCCACATAGCCCAAGCAGTTGTCAGCAGACGTGATGACAGCATCAGGCTTGACAGGCGTCACTGCTGCCACTTCTATGCTGCGCAAGGTGAGATGGGCGTAGTCTGGTAGGTGGGATGGCAGCCTGTAGTACAGCGTCTGCCAGCCATTGCTGTGCTGCAGAGTGCGCTCTTCACACCTGTGCACGATCACACAGCTTCACTATGCTGAAAGCTGTCTGCCTTCAGTAAGATTCATGGGGTTGAGTACGAACTTGGGAAGTCGAGCAAAGCATGCAGGAAGCCATCTTCTTTCCAGCAAGATGGTGCAGTTCAGTCCTTGCTGGGACAACATGGCAGCTGAACAGTTTGTCCAGATCTTGGTGAGGGATGTGTTCAGGCTTCAAGAGGGTCCCCAATTCCTGATGTCTGATAGCGGTAAAGTCTCTAACCAGCAGACAATTCAGCACAATGGCCAGTACCATGGCATCCCAGCGTTGTCTACTCCTCATTGTTGAATGGGGCGTGCTCCTCCGTTTTGTTGACGCCAAGGGCAATGACCACATGGAGAAGCACGCACCATACAACAATGAGATGTCGGCAAAGCTAGATTTGCGTGGAGGGCGTCGGTGTGCTGGGGTATCTGCTTGCAAGTGCAAGGCACAGAGCTGCAGGTATGATCTGGTGCAGCATCATCACAATGTGCTACAGGAAAACTCCTGCACCGCAAGTTGCCCCATCTGACATTGTGCATGTCTGTGCATGTTTGTGTAATCTGTCAAGACACAACAGGAGCAAGCTGTTGTGCTGAGAACTCACTGCTCCAGAGGGATCTGTGCTGTGTCTACGTCTGGGCTGACAAGGGAGACTCCATGAGGTTGCAACATGGCCAGCATGCTGGCAGTGCCTGAACCAGCAACGCCATCATGAAACGCTTTGCTGCTTTCAGCAGGGGCAGCAGAGGCAGCATCAAGATAAGCGCTAACAAATGCACTGACACTGACAGCAACATCACAGGCCGCGGAGGCAGCCTCAAAATAAGCGCTAAGACAGATACTAACACTGGCAGTAAAAGCAGCTGCTCTACGATGACATCTGCAATAGCATTGACAGCACCAGCAGAAATTGCATCAGCTTGGCAGGGAGATGAACTCTAGTAGTGTTGGCTTGGACAGCAGTGATTGCATCAGGTTAGCAGACATGACAGCATCAGCAGCAGCTCAAGCAGGTGCAGCAGGAGCAGCATAGCAGATGCACCTTGATTGTGACTGCTGGAAGCAGCAGAGGCAGAGGCAGTGGCTGTGTTGCTGGGCTCCATCCAGCACCACAGCTCCAGGTGGGTAGGGGTGGGCTGGGCAGGGGGCTTGTAGGTGAAGCTGACATGCAAACCTGGCTCAGGGATGAGCAGATCAGCTGTGAAGATCTCCACTGATGCTGATGCGCCTGGCGCCACATTTCCTGCAGAGAAGAGATGCCTGTACTCAGCTGCACTGTCACAATGAAACAATACAGCACAGCATAGTGCAAACACATCGGAATCACATAGGAAGCAAATGCTGCAACTCCGTGTTTGCTCCATCGCTGATTGAAACAGCACCCATATGCAAATTTGCAATGAGATAAAACGAGAGTGAGAATAGCAGTGACTGCATAAAATTGAGTAATGAACAGGAAGCAGCATAGATTTGAGGGCCGCAAAGTCATTGTCACACCTGACATGTGCAAGTTTGCCCACATGCAGACCCACCATGACACCAATAACAGGCAATACACAAGCATCAATGCACGCAAGGCGCGCAGCTGCACCTCTAATCTGCAGGCAACTGCCGGATCTGAAGGCAAAGTCGCTGCACAGAGAGGCGACAAGTGGTGGCTGATCTGACAGATGATCTGACAGCTGATCTGACAGATGATTTGACAGATGATCTGACAGCTGATCTGACAGCTGAGTCTGAAAGCGGCCCGTAAAGGGGTCAAATGTGGTGCTTGGCAGACGTACAGTGGGCTGAGGAGACTGGCAAGAGAGGTTGTACCATGGCTGCTGACTTTGCATTTTGCCCTGCAGCACAAATGCTTTGGATACTTGCTTTCGATGAGCTGGAACAGCTGGGTCTATGATGCAGGTGGTGCCCTGGCATCTGGCTTGCTCAGTGGCGGTGTACAAGCAATGTCAGCAGATGTGACAAAGCCAGCAAATGGGACTGTGCTCTGCTGGTGAGATTGCTGGCAAACTTTATACTACATGTATGTTGTTCAGAGGGAGGGAATCCCCAACAACCCAAAGCGAGCTGCGCAGATTGGCAAGACCGCAGGAGTAAGAGCAGTCATGCCTGCTGTGGAGTTGCATGCATTGTTGACACTCAGTTTGTGTGGATGCGGTCAATCTTGAGACACACACTTGACAACACAGGAACCAACACAGAGGTAATGCACAGCTCCCACCATACACGCAACATACACAGATGGCACTGGTCTCAGCTGGGAAGACCAGTGACAGCAGCAAGCAGTGTGCAAGAGTTGATGTGCATCAATGGTATGCAAAGCTGACCTCTGAGAAGCGGGCGCTCCCTGCACCTTGATCAAAGCAAGTGCTGAAGGGCAGTTGGCACACCAGAGCCCTGGGCGCTTCCCAGCAGGCCTCAATCTTGTCCCAGAACTGTTGCTGCCTCTGAAGCCAGTCTAGCCGGTTGCCGACTTCCCACACCCAAGCAGGCGCGAAGAGGGCGGCAGATAACCCTGAACATAGGAGGTGATCTAAACACTGCAGCCTGCTGAGCGTGTCTGTGTGGTTGTTACTGTCATGAAAGCTGTGTGTCTTGTTGCACAGAGCACACTTGCTGAACACAGGTATCTAATGTCCTCCAGGAGCCGCATGCTTTAGGATTTTTGGGTTGTGAATCCTAAACCCAGAATTCAACTTGTTGTGGCACTGCCATCTAGATTGAGATTTGTGATATTGCAACTAGGTTGCTTGGTCTTGAAAAGTTGTGCACTTCAGGGCGAGCGAGCACAAGTTTGCTTCACAAGCTCTGCACTGGGCATCACAGGGAAATCTTACACGCACTGCCTGACATATCATGCATGACTCACAACAGAGCACGCTGCTCAAAGTCATCAATCTCAGAACCCTACTCATGCTCTTCCTGAAGCTGATCATGAGGGTAGCTAGATACACAGTCAATGATCGGCATGGCTGTAGTGCATATCTAGCTACAGGCAAGGGCCGAGTACGTATCTAGCTACAGGCAAGAGTCAGATGTCAGCTGCAACGACATGCAAGGAAGATACAAGCACATGCCTCACCTGCTGATCTTGCAGCAGTCAAGGCAATGTCACATGTCATGCCGCCACCACCGTAGGTGTTTCTGCCAAACACGTCCACCCCCATGTACACATCATGCTTTCTTGCCCCTGCCACAGCTGCAGCCTGAGCAGGTGTGTCCTCCTTCCAAGTGTAGTTGATAAATATGGCATCTGCCGCTTCAAAGAAGGGCAGGTTTAGGTCATTCACAGTGTCCTGCCACTCCAGAATGCCTTCTGTGGTCACTGCATCATACCTGTACTACATAAAACCAACCACTTCTTTCTTGAGTTTTGTCTCTAATCATTGACAAATGAATTATCAGCAAAGAGACTGAGGGCATGATCTGCGCTGTGCGTCTTGCTGACCTGTCACTTTCTTGCAGTACATCAACCCTCACTCCATACATGAGTCCAAAACAACAATATGACAGTGGCTTTCGAAAGACACAAGTAGCCTGGTCAACAGGCTACAGAACAGCATCCATTCACTTTCTCAGCAGGGTGGCTTACCAGACAACTTGAGAGCCAGGGACCATCTCATGCATGACCTTCCTCAGAACCCTGCAGCCACATGACACTTTGCAATCAGCTGACACTGCAGTCAAATCCGATCTGTCCAGACCAAAGACTGATTCTGTAATATCGCGGTACACACGACCAGTATAGTCAACAGCCCATTGTGGACTATTGACAAGAGCATTGTTGCATTTGGCTGGCAGCGGCAATACAAGCAGCCATTTGCCTAATACAAAGCCTATACAAGATACACAGTCAAGGCTGATCAAGCACTGTTTTGGTCAGCAAGCTTGCCATGTCTCCTCTGTCTCATGCCCAATCAGAGGGCACAACCAAACAATGTGTGATCCTATGTCAACGATCAGGCACTGCGAGCAGCAAGAACTGCTAGACAGCTTGCTGTTCCAAGCTTGCCTGATGAAGTGAATCAGGTTTGGGATCAAGCGCTGCAAGACTGGGTTCTCAATGTTGAGCAGCCAGCCATCAAAGCCGTAGTGAGCTGCAATTTGAGCTAGCTGCATGGCAGCAGCCTCGGCACTTTGCTCTGTCCACAGCAGCAGCTCACACAGCAGAGAGCCTGACTCCCACTCTGTGATAAAGGTGCCCAAAATCTGCATGCAACCTGCTGTTGGCTTCGATGTTGATTTGCCATCAATCATGCGCACACATGTCCAAGCATGCATCCAGCAGAGCTGCCGAGACATGATGTTCTCTCTGAGTGTTACTTCACACACAGTGTAGGAGCCTTGTCACCACAGAAGGAAGAATGCATGCTCTCGTGGCAGTGCCATCTGAGTGTTTACTTAACTGTCAGCACATGCTGTCCTTGGTATGACTGTGATGACATCCAAATGGCAGTCACTGCTGCAGACATGTCCGATGTGTGCACAGACAGATTTTTGGATCAGATAAGTGGCCAAGATCTGACTTCATGGGAGAGCTGGCAGGTGGCTCACTGGGACAGCATTGCTGTGTGCTGCATTGATCCACCCAGGTGGGGGAATGGTGACTAAGGCATGACTGAAGTACACAAATGTGTCGATGCTGCTCCACTGCGTCAGTCTGTAGTAGTCTGAATTCTGATCCCCTTGCGGCAAGGCATCTGAGTGGTAGTTGCCATGCAAGTCATGACAAACCAGTAACCGGGGACGGTCTGGTTGATGATGTAGACTCCCAGCCTACGCAAAAGGCACTGCATGTGGTTGATACCTCTAGTGTCAGCAGAGACAATGTCAAGCCCAACATGAATGCATGCACCCTTTACGTTCGGTACACAGTGAGCTCATTTGACAACATGAGCAGGCTGATCAGCATGTACCTTTGGCAATGGCACTGTGGCTTTCAGCAGACTGTCAAAAGGCTGTGAATTAGCTTGCCAGCTCAGTAGCTCATGCAAGGATTTCAATGGGGCTGCAGCTGGAGGTGCTTTCCATGGGTCTTGTGTGTGCGCCATTGGGGGTTGAGTTGAGGTCCTGTGTGAAAGCATTACAGCAGGCTGAGGCCACAGCAAAAATGCACAGACAGTGATTTGTGTGCTGCTGTTGTGAGACATGTGCGTGCTCAGTTGTACACCACACCTGAGACGTGTCAGGCCTGTTGCGTAAGCCCTTTGGCGCAACAATTTCAGCTGTCTGTGCGGTCTATGCAAATACTCAGCAAGCCGTTGCTGCAGCCAGGTCTGCAACCAGCAGTCCTGGCATCAGCTAAGTCAGGCAAACACATGCAGCTCACTGCCTGGCAAAGCACGTGAAGCCACCTTCATCGCTTCTCAGTGCTTTCCTTGGCCGCACGTGGAGTCATGACCCAGCGGCCAAGCATGTACATCCCACTCAAGGACAATGTAGCACCGATGCCGGCCACAACCAATATGTGCCTTGACAGGTGCTTACCGCCCGGCTGAAACACCAAGGCCATGAGGCAAGCACTTATGTATCGATCACAACGGCGGTCAGTGACATCGCGCAACAACTCCGTGAACGGTTCACACAGCCTATGTCACTGCAACGCGCTGCGACCCTTGATCTCAGCGTGCTTCCAAAAAGCAGTCACAGCGCCTTAACAACAGCAAAGATAGCTGCAATAGGAAGATAGTGTACAATTTGCTGCAGGAGTATAGCTCACAGCTTGCCACCACGCTACGCGGTCACATATGGTCAGAACGTCGAAAGTGCAGCTGCAGACACTTGCCTCGGTCACGTGCATACATATCAGTCACGCTCAGGCTTCCTATGGCGAAGCTTTCTGACTCATTCACGCTTTCGAGGACTGTACTGAGCGGCAATCGCGCACCATTTGGCACCAAAGCTTGACAGCGCAAATGGCGGTTTTTGGTCCACGCTTCGATTTGGAGGCTGGCGAACCAGTCCCAGCCGCCTGGAATGGCAGCTTGCAACCAGGGCCCCCGCCAGTTTTGAGGCACAGAGCACAAGCCAGCCAGCGCTTCATCGTAGGTAAAGCTTGCAGCAGTGTTTTCAGACTCGACCACTTTGAAAAGCCTTCGATCGAAACCTGAAGTGTGTCTCAAAGGTCCTGCTCGGCTCTCGGTTACCTGAGCTGCTCAATTTACTCTTCGCCTATTGACACTCGAAGTGGCACGCAGGCGTGGTTATTTTGCTGTTTCTGGCTGGTCTTGTTCCCTTTTCATCGGTGTTATTTCTCCTGCTGGCGCTATTCGCGTTGGCGAGCTGCATACAGTACAACGCCATCGTCAGACAAGAGGCAGACCAGCGCTCGACCAATGAGCCAGCCTTGCAAACACAAAACCGACGACTCAATGAGTCGCTCCATCACGCATCTGTACTGTCGATGATGGGCACACTTGGGCTAAACAGCCCAGCTCTACACAGTCTGCGGCTAGCTATGGTAAACAGGGATTTTGATGATTCTGGTAAGCGACTGTGCTCATCATGGCACAGCATGGCACCTCTTATGCAAAACCCTCAGGAAATTGTCATGTCATGACAGCGGTGAAAACATGGCATTACTGCCCCGCTCTGACATGTATACAGGATGTAGGTTGAAGTCTTTTCATCAGTGACGAGTGTCTGTGAGCGCTGTCATGTTGTTACACTCTTTGATCATGCCTTTGCAGATTATGAAATGCTCCTTCAGCTTGATCAACCAATTGGTCAAGGGCCACAACAGTCAACAGCTTCTGAAGCGCAACTCGCATCTGTACCTTCGTTCACATACCAAATAGACCAGGTATGCCTGCACACTTCATGCGCAAACTGAGCTCACCAGTCTGACTGATATGCTGGCAAGATGCTGCAGCGGTGCATGATCATGCAGCACATGGTGAAACTACAGACTGGTACCGTTTTCAGTCCGCTGTTGTGGAGACATGCAGTTCTTTAAGTCTGCTTGCACATCAGTCACAGAGGTTACAATTTTAAGAACCAGCTAGCTCAGTTTCGACACACATATCAGTTGCCTATTTGCGCAAAAAGATTTTGCTGCTTTGCAGAAAGCGGCGTCAGCTGACAGTGGCGATGGCAACAAGACTGTGTGCAGCGTCTGTCTAGATTCCTTCACTCATGGGGATCAATTGAGCGCCTTGCCCTGCAGTCATAAGTTTCACACAAAATGTATACAGCCATGGTTGCGGCAAAGTGGCGTGCGATCGCAATGTCCACTGTGCAAATCGCCAGTGTTTGATGATACCTAGCAGATGTGGGCAACCTTATATGTGCTTGACCAAACGCATGACATGTTCTGTTTCCAATGTATTATACCGTCATCTCCTGATGCATAGTCCAACACATGTGCAGCTGTTAGGTTTCTTGAAGTATATGAAGTATCTTTCTGTTCCACGTCCGTAGATATCCAGACTTGTACACGTGTGCAGACATCAGCCCATGTGCTTCTATCAGAGTGCGTTTCAAGGGGGCACAGGCGTGGAGGTATTGCAAATTCCTGTTCTGTGCGCAGGCCCTGGTACTACCACGGGCCGTAGGCATTGCACAAAAAAGACATTGTATGTATCATGCTCTGTACACAAACGCTGTAAGCATGTTTACAGTACCATTAGTGGAATATATATTACAATATTGCTATATATAGTTAGTTCCTTCCAGAGAGCACGGCGTCGCCCTTTGGGGTACCAGATGCATCGGGGTCCAGGACCCCTGGTATAACACCCAAATTAGATACCAAACTTTGCCTTTCTGGTGTGTACCAAGTTAGGCTTGGGTACACTGAACGTAAGAAATCTCAATTGCAACATGCAAGTCGTACGGAAAGACAGATACACAATGACAACTACACAGACCAAGCAACAAAGGCGGCGAGCTTGCTAGTCTTCATGTATTTGACATATGCGTCTTTAGCATGGAACATGATCAAAACAATGCACTTTTGCTGTGCTATTAGGTCTGACTTAGAGTGCCAATAGCAATGAAACCAGTCTAAATTGCACTGCCAAGTACATGGCTACAAGATCAGCAAGACAGATCAAATGCCATACAGGGCAGACTGGTGTTAACGTGACAGGGCATGTACTGCCTTGCTGTTCAAATCATAGTCCTCCCTAGTGTAATATTCTGCTAAAAGCCTATAGATGTATGATGGCGTGTAACCGCCAGTATCCGTCACAAACAAGCTAATGAGTTCTGGTGGAACGTAGTCAAACATGGGATTGGCTACATGGACATAGACATCCTCTGGTGCAGTGCCATCTTCTAAATCAGCAGGGAAGGCTTCTGCCACCACATCAAAGTCTATGATCTCTGCTGGCGACTGCAGGCAAACAGCAATGTCTTGGCATGTGGCTGCTGTACAGCAGCACAACAAGCAAATCATTGCAACACCAGAGTGTATTTTGATGGTGATGCGTAGCAAGCCTGCATTCTGCTCTGTTCTGTTCTGTTCTGTTCTGGGCAAGCACAGTACCAAGCAACAAGCTGCATGACACATTGTGCACAAACCTTTAAGCCATCATCTTCCTGGCGGGTACATTTCAGCGTCTATATTGGATGTTTCAAGCATGCACATTGTATGGCATATTCAAGAATATTGATGATGTAGATGTGAATGTAGATTGTCTTGCATGAAGTTGTTGCCTCACAGAGATCGGCATCACCAACAAGCAAGCAAGAATGCCACAGACATCACAGGTGAAACGGTTGCAGCAGACCAGCATGGAGGCTCACCCTGAAGTCGTTGAAGGTGACAGAGGGGTCGTGAGGAAACAAGGGGCTCAGCTTGTGCAGGCCGGTCAGCACCACAAAGGGGCAGCTGTGATGCTTGGCCGCCAGAGCCACCACATGTGTTCCCACAGGGGCCATGATGCCCCCATTGGCCAGCACAGTGTGAGTCCCCACTAGAACCTGCACAGCTCACACCGCCTCAGTGAAGGCCTCAGTGGTGATAACAGCGTCCCAGTGGCAAGGGCAAAGCCTCAGTGGTGACGGTAGTGCCTCTGTGCTGATGAAAAGGCTTCGGTGGGGTTGGCAGTGCCTCGGTGGTGATGGTAATGCCTCAGTCATGATGTCAGTGCCTCAACTGTGATGACAGTGCCTCAGTGGTGATAATTGTGTCTCAGTGGTGATAATTGTGTTTCAGTGGGGATGGCAATATTTTGGTGGGGATGGCAGTGCCTCGGCAGTGATGGCAGTGCCTCAGCAGTGATGGCAGTGCATGGGTGGGGATGGCAGTGCTTGAGTGGGGATGGCTGTGCTTGGGTGGGGATGGCTGTGCTTGGGTAGGGATGGCAATGCTTTGGTGGGGATGGCAATGCTTTGGTGGGGATGGCAATATTTAGGTGGGGATGGCAGTGCCTGGGTGATGATGACAGTGTCCCAAGAGTGATGACAGTGGACAGCATGAGCCATTGTCACGGATTGCTGCAGATGCCATGAATGAGCAGTGAGCAGGACTGTATCCTCCTGCTAACCTACAAGCCAGTTGTCCCGCACAGCAGCGCGAATATCGCTGCTGCGACGTCTGCTTTTCAGACCTTGATTGCACAGTTGTGCAGTGGAGCACAGGCTGGAACATGTTCAAGCTGTTTGACTGTGTGAGAGCACCAGGGCAGCAGCAGACTGCTTCTGAAATGCGAGTCATACGCATCACAGCTTTGCACAACTCTGATTCTCAAGATGTCTGTCTGTCTGTCTGTCTGTCTGTCTGTCTGTCTGTCTGTCTGTCTGTCTGTCTGTCTGTCTGTCCGTCTGTCCATCCGTCCGTCTGTTTGTGCGTCAGAGATGCTGGGTCCAGCTGAGTTGTGTCCAGCAGTTGCAACAGGTTCTTGCACTGCATTGCACTGTCTTGCTGTGCTGTCACATACGTTGGTATCTTGTAGCTAGTCGCCTGACCAGAGTCAGACTCACTATTGAGCATACGGCAGGCCACCGCTGATAGGCATGTTTTGATACGAGACACCAAGACCACAGAGAAGAGATGCAACTACACTGCATGGAGGACACAGAGGGCAGGAGGTTTGGTTCTGACCTTGTTGACTCGAGCCATCATGGCAAAGATGGCAGAGTCAGCGATGGCTGTGGTGTTGATGCCAGCTTGTGCCAGCTGGCGAGCCTGCTGATGGCCCCCATACATGGGCGCCCCTTCTGCCACCACTACCTGCATGCACAAGCTACTGTGCTCTGTGTGCTGCTCAACAAGCAACAGTTGTTTCCTGAAGGAAACCCATGTTCAGCAGTTGAGGTTTTTGGAAGATGTGCTGCTCAACAAGCACATATATGTAAGAGCATATGGGTCGGTGCCCTGCTGTGCCTGCTGCTGTACGTTTTGAGCGTGCACTGCCTGATTTGTATGTCAGTGCTGTGTGCATGCCTTCCAGCCAATCCAGCCGATGCTAGTTGACCATTGACAACCATTGACAGGCTTGGACTTTGGCAAGACCAGACCACTGACCAGAGAGAATGTGATGCTGTATCAAATGGGTCAGGAAGGCAGACAGCCTGAAGAAGGACCCAGATGCAGGCAGATGGGCACTTCTGTGAGCAGCATGAGTTACTTCAGCAGGCAGCTTGCATGCCATGCTGCTTTTCTTGCCATGTCTGTGTGGCAGTCTGCTGCCCACATGCTGATCATGCATGGGCTGGCTTGTCGGCCAGATCATAGGGTCATGCATGCAGATGTGCGCATTCTCATGCCTGTGCAGTCCTGTGTTATCTTGATGCAGTTGCAAGCTATTGTGCACTGGTGCAGACTCGTGCATGATATGCCTAGCTGTCACCCACTACACACCTATCATGCACGGCATACATTTGCATTCCCAGAGAATGGCTCCTGTGCATCAGCGGATGAAATGCATCTGTGCATTAGACAATCATGCCGTACCTGAAAGTCACGCTTCTTGGCAGCTTCTTTGAGAAAAAGCAAGGTGGTGTTTGACATGCCAAAAGTCAGTATGACCTCATTCGCATGTATATGGTCTCCAGCCTGCATGGACACATGGTCACACTATCTCTGCAGTCCTTGAAAGCCACAGCTGTGTAAATTTGTGACTGCCAAAAGATATGAGACATCAGCATGAGCACATCCCCAGGTGAGACTGTTTCTGTGACAGCCTCAGATGAGCTTTTTGCCTCAGATATGGGATGTGCAAGCAATGCCAATCAAAAGCAAGCCTATGATGCATCATGCACATGTTTGACTTCACAATGATTGTATGATCATGTTCACCACTAAGACTGCAACAAGACATGTGGGTGGAGAAATAATGAGAGCAATCACAGCGCTTGCTCTGTTACTCAGCACAGCAGTGTGGAAGCGGCAATGGGATCACCTGTAAGGCAATGTTGCCATCTATTTCGTCTAGCTCATCTATGAGCTCATTTATCTGCTCAATGACAAGATGCTTGCGCTTCCAGACAGGCCCCTTCTTGCTCTTCTTGCTGGTTTCCGCCGCTGTGGTGTGATCAACCTCAGGAGCAAACATGGAAGGGCCAGGACCCGGCAGTTGATGCTGCTGCGTCACTGGCGGCTGCTGCATTTGCTCTGTATGCTGTTGCTGTCTCTCCAGATACTGTAGCTGCATCTGCAAGCATAGGCACTGATGAAGTTATCACACATTCTGACCTGTATGTATCTTGTGACCCATGTTGTGTGGCAAAACCAAGCTTTTGTTGGGAATTGTCATGAGTCTTGACAAGGCTAGGCAGAAAGTCCTAGTGGCCAATCAAAACATGATGCAGATGCAGCAGTGTCAGAATGGGCAAGAATGAATGGATCTTGACATTGCATTGTATGTGCAATTTATCCCGCTGGCGTTCTGCTTACTGTGCACTTTGTGACACACCCATGTGAGCGTGTGCAAGCTCAACATTCAGGGACGAGGAAACTAGCAACATATGCAAGGAGGCCTGAGCCATTGATGCAGACACCTCACATCAGCATGCTCACCTTGCTTCGCAATCGTTGCACGCTGGACATTGACACATACACAAGGTAATAGCATGCATCATGCATTCCTTGCTGTACCTGCTGTCCTTCCAAGAAGGGTGCCTGATCCAGCAGATTGTGCAGGCTGAGAGTACGGGTGCCCAAGGGTGCCCTGAGGGCTTTGCTCAGCAGACCTGCTTTGTCCTTTTGCTTCTGTGGCTGCTGTCCTTGGGCAACGTCCTCTAGCTCATCGTGCTCCTACAAACAAGCAATTAGTTGTGAGTATTGCCACCGCGTGGTTCAGATAATCTTCACACTTTTGTGCGCGGTGCAGGCACTAGTAAGGCTAAAAATCTAGCAGTATCAGCAGGTCTGATGAGACTATACAATGTGCAAATTCGTGTACATGGCATACCTCCTCAGATTCTTCACGTATCATATGCAGGATTCGCCTGGTGATGTTGCCTATTGCAAGCTCTGCAAGTGAACACAAATAGGTCAACTCTGCTTTTTGGCTTGTCGCAAGGCCTGTTTTGGTGCGTGTTCAAAGCACTACTAGTGTTCGAGCAGAATTTGTAGTTCCAGCAGCATAATTGTCCAAGCAAACCTATTGGCTTGGCTGCTTGCAGTTTATTGCCAACTGATCTGACATCTTCGACGAGCGCTAGAGCATCGCTATGCCGATTGGTGGATATGAATATTCTGAGCAACTCAGCAGTGCGCCTGCCAGTCGCCAATGACCCCTCTATCTGCCTGCGCCTGAGCTGCGTGCAAAAGTCCTCGAGCTGATCACGCACGCTCATGACTGCCCCGCTCCAGGCCAAGCCACGCCGATGACAATGCGTCCGGGTATTCAACAGAGCAAGAAGGAGACGGCAGACGAGGACTTGTGAGAAGAGTGCGCAGAGTAGGGTCTGCCCGATGAAGCACGATGACCTAACAGATATCGTGCCAGCCAACGTAAGTCCTGAAGTCCCAATACGCTACTGTCTGTGCTGTGGGCTGTGGTCCCTTTTGTGTGGCAACGTGAGGTGCTGGACCAAGAACGCTATTACGGTCGGAAGTCAATTGCATTATGCATGCCGCAAGCAGAAGTCACAACCTAAATGCATGTTCCCAAGCCCTACCACAGCAAAGCAATTATCTGTTGAGGGTCTGACCTGGATGCGGACATGGGAGGCTTATGCTCGCTCAATCGGCTGTACAGATGCATGTTAGGAAGCTGAAGCATGAAGCATCAAGAGAGCTTTGCATGACGACAGCAGCTGCATTGTATCAGCATGCTGGAGACCAAGATGTGCTGCTGAAATTTGCTGTGAACATGGCTGGAGGGTGACATGCCGCCAGTGTGTCCTTACACAATGCCTGTCTAGATAAGGATAAGGGATAAACGCCCAATATTCAGTATTCTTCTGATATAGCCTATAGGTATAACCACTGACACAACCTCCAATATCAGCTCTACATGCGTTGTGCTTGCGCTCGCTCTAACAGTCAGTAACAGACGCCGTCATTATTGTCACAGCAGCTTCTCTGTCAGCAACTCTATTCTCTTTGACTGTAACTATAGCCTCCGAGATGCATTTCAATGCATTGCACAGCCTAACACAACCTTGCTTGACTGCATACTGTATCTGATGCAATACCCCTATGATCCAGGCACTTTACCGAGCTCTGCAAATGAGTGTATCCTTAGGAAAGTGTATCTGAGATCCAATCTATCAGGGATAAGGGATAAACGCCCACACTGGTACAGAAAGAAATTCCTAAAAACGGTTTTCCCTCAAATGTTGTTTCTGCAAATATAGTGGGGCCAGATGTTAACACTCAAGCTGAGTGCAAACATGTAGGCAGTTTCAGGGTGCTGCCCTGGTGTTATTGCTGCACCGCCACCCTTGCATCTTCTTGCTATGTCAATACGAGCGCTGCTGTTGCTATGAGGGCTGCGCTGCAGCCCTCAATCTGCAGCACTGGTCTGAGACTGTGACTGGTGTGGGTTCTGATGCGACAAATCCTGGCGTGGCAATGCTACCCTTGCTACCAGCTCTCCGGCATACCCCTGGCTCAGGCTTTGATGATGTGGGCGCGCTGCTGTGCTAAGACTGCGCGGCTACCCTTGCGCTTTGCCTGGCTAAGATCAGCCTGCATGAGGGAAGAAGATTGTCAGGGAAGTGTCATGCAGCAGAGCCAGAATGAGAGGTGCAGGATATAAAGTGCAGAGTGCAAAATTCCACGGCAAGTCCAGAAGTTGAGCACCACTGGGCCTGTCCCCAGCTTGGGCCCAAACTGACACTTGCTGAGTCTCACTAGCAGTCATATAGAGAGTAATCATGAAACCACTCAGCAGCTAGAAGCGAATGTGTAGAGCAATTGCATTTGGTGGGTAGTAGTGCCAGCATGATGATCACAGGCTGAAATATCTTGTGACAGAGCATGGCAATGAGGCTGGACAATTCATGTGTCTAAATAGTCGATTCAATCAAAACCAACCTTAGGGGACACAGGAGGGGGGAGGGTCCAATGGGCAGCACTCACAGCAGCAGGGGGACCAGGCCTGCTGCTGTCTCTGGGGGCTCTCAGTGGTGGCGGCGAGGGGTCACCCCCCTGCCCCCCTGACCCCTATGCATGCATGCCAAGCCCACCCCTGCTGCCACCCCAGCGGCTGCAAGGCAGGGGTAGGGGTGGTGCCGTGCAGTGTTGTCAAAGGCGGTGCCAAGGGCGCATGCAGCATCCTTGGTGCCGCTGGCAATGCCCTTGGCACCATCTCTGGCCCCCTTCCACACCTTGCCCCAAAAGCCCCTGCACATGCGGCGTCTTGCCTTCAGAACCCACATCCTGCTCCCATCACTCTTGTTGTGGTTTGTCCAGATGCCTAGCTTGGTTCTAGGCATGGTCACAGCTGGCATGGGCCATGGCAGCCATTCCCGCTCTGTACAGTGATTGCTTTGCTGCAATCTGATGCCTTTGCAAAGCTTTACTCACTGCAGTATGCAACAGAATGCAGCACTGAATGCACTATACACAGGTACAACTTCTAAACTTGCCAGCAGTGCCACTAAATGCTGAGCAACGTCATTGACTGTGCTTGCTATGTGATCCTACAGCCCCAAACCCATGAAGCAAGTGTTTGGACAATGTTGCACAAAACTCAGATCAAGACCCAGCACCTGCGGGTCAACAGCAACCAGAAGCAGCCTCAGGCAGCAGCTTACCGCTTCTTGGGTGCGTGAGGGGGGTGGGATGCACATTGTGCCATATTGGGGGCTGATGCACCCTGAAGGGCCCCGTTGCCCCAGTGCCAGGCTGCCCACAACTCATCTGCATCGCAGTGAGCAGGGCCTGGCCGCCTGGAAGCCTGCTGCCCACGCACAGCCCCAGTTGAGGCTGGAGCAGCATGCCTTGAAGGCATTGCAGGGCTCCTGATTAGAGGGGTTGGGTGCCTTGAAGGCACTGCAGGGCCCCTGACATGTGGGGCTGAGGGGCTTGCAGCTGCCCTGGTTGCTGCAGGTGTGTCAGAGTGTATATGGTCTGTGGCCGTAGGCTGACTCATGGCTGCAGACTCTTCAGCAGGAGCATAAGCACTGTGTGTCTTGGCAGCAGTGGCAATGCTTGGAGATGTGCTGAGACTGGCTGCAGCACTTGTGTCTAATACATGTGGGTGGGGCAGCTGTGGATTGCGCAGGGCAAGGCCAGCAGGCTGCGTAATGGCAGGTAATGTCTCCTCCTTTTCCAAGCTGTATGTCTGCTGCTTGTTTGCCAAGCAGCTAGTGTCCACAAGATGAGGGGTTGGCGTCTGCAGGGCTTGGTGTTCATCCTCAGGCACTGCTGCATCGCTGACCATTGGTGACA
>JAABUP010005041.1_pt1 | contig 20728 bp, 26 predicted proteins | sample 5559201 | NCBI WGS metagenome assembly JAABUP01 (sample SAMN10711887, study PRJNA513373) | rock metagenome | isolation source: Antarctica rocks | place: Antarctica
TTCGCGGAAGCTCTGCCGGTGGTCTATGGATCCTTCGGCTTCAGCGACAAACAATCCTCACTAGCCTTTATCGCGATTGGCATTGGTCTTCTCTGTGGTATATTTACCCGTTTGTACGATGATCACATCTTTCGAAAACGTCAAAGCCGGCGTCAAGCCCTTCGGCCTGAAGACAAACTCACTGGGTTCGCCATTGCCGCGCCGTTACTCGCAATCGGCCTCTGGTGGTTTTCTTGGACGATACCCCCGACGATCTCGCACGTACACTGGATAGTGTCTCTTCTATCACTGGTTCTCGTCGGCTACGCGGCGAATGAATTCGATTGCACTCTCGCCGGGTATCTGGCCGATAGTTATACGGTCTTCGCTGCCCTGGCGCTCTTACGGGCTCTGTGTTGCGCGATGTTTCCGCTTTTCGCTCATCAGATGTTCACGGATCTCACGCCAAATGCCGCTTCATCCATCCTTGCCGCGGTTGCCACGGTATTCTGCCTCAGCCCCATCATTTTCTTCCGGTACGGAAGAAGGATTCGGCAGTCAAGCAAGTTTGCAAAGTACAGCTTACAAGCCTACAATGAAAACCAAGTGGATCACAATGACTGGGAAGATGACGGAACTGGGAGCGTTGTCGCTTCCAGCGATTTGGTACAGATGGCACAAATCAAAATCAACGGACCTCCCTGAGACGGTCGCTTGGTCGTTGTCACTAAATGAAAGTTTTGCTTCCAGGAATGTCATCCTTGAAGTATAGAATAGGATAGTCCCAGCAGACCGCTCCTGGAGACATCTAATAGAAGTTGCAGTTTTGCAGAGGTCGATCGATGATCAGGTCGTTTAGACGCGAGAACGCGGAAATTCCGGACCATCACTGCGATATTCTAAGATTTCCACTTCCACAGCCTAAATGAATCCCATCTTCCCTGTCCAAAAAGGATAGACTGTCAATCTCAAACTTCGTTGAATATGATCAGACACTGCAAGTGTGCACCAGTGGCGAAGCACCAACATGTAAGCATACACATCTTCCCTAGCTTGTCCATCTGCAATTATCTGTCGTCTTCCTATGGCGAGGAAGTTACACACCCCCACACATCTTTCATGCCGGTAGAGTCACAGAGCAGTGGTCTCTGTTGTGCCGTTTCCCATTAGACTGTAGATGCTGCATATGACTTAGGGTGTTGTCTCTTAGTCAAGCACCCCTGGCTTACTCCCTGCATTCTAATAGCTACAAGCGCTGAAAGATGTGCTATGGTAGACTTCGAACTATGAACGAAAACTTCTACAACCGGCAAGCCCAACTACATAACCCGTGCAAGTCTTGGGCCAAGATGAAACCATCAACCCCAGATAGCCGAGTCAGGCTGACAGCATCCAGGCAGGACGGGGAAAGATCTTTTCCCCCGGCTGCACTGTCCACACGTGACCCTCTGGCACCGGAGCCTGACGCTCGGTAGCCCAGTCCAGGATCGCGTTGTAGTTTCTGCACTTGTGAGGGGTGCTGAAATCCGGGAACGGACGGTTATAACCGTCCAACCACTTGAAGGGAATTATGCCAGCGTCAGCTTGACACAGGAGATTGATTCTGATCATCTCAATGCAGTGATCTAGAAGGGGCTGGTCAGTGTTCTAGGTTTTCCGTGGGAGATTCAAAACGTTTGTGCGTACCCAAGTGGATGTGGAATGTATGATCGGAATCGGTCCATTCTTTGGCTTTGTCCCTGTAGTAATCCTCATACGCTGCCATGCGGACAAAATTCAGGCTAATTCGGAAACAGTCAGCAACATGTAGCTCTGAATGCTAAGGGGCGGGCGAGTGCTTGCCAATGCATCTGATGCAGAACCTCGACATCTGCCATATAGCCACCTTCCAAACAGTCAGTCAGGAACGATGCTCTGGCTCACGAACGAAGTACCTCCGAACTCATCCGGCATCCGGGCATTTTCGGCATTGCCGCCGGCTCGGAAAAACTGATCTTCATCGAGGCGGAGAGAGCCCACTGTTGAGATCAGCATGGCTGATCGACTTTCGCACAGGAAGGATCATCGCCCGACCGTCCTTGAGTCTCATCCAGGCCCTGTCAACCTCGGGGCTTGGAGGTCCCCTGAATTCACTCGGAGCGTCCAACGTGCCGTTGAATCTGACCGGCGTGTAGCTAGGGTAGACGTCTTCCCACATCGGAGAGTAAATCGATTGGCGCTCCATGCACATCCGGTCAGCATTGAGCTGCCAGCGCAGACCCAAGAAAAACATGCTCAAGCAGCACAGAGCGAAGGCGCCGACCGCCAGGCTTGCCCAGATCGTTGTGTGAGCGCGCCGTCGAGTTGACTTGAGGCGAGGGTGAAGCTCTTCGCGCAGAGTTTCGATAGAGCGGCGTTCATCGCCTTCGACCTTTTCTGAAGGCAATAGCTCAGAGTATTCAAAGGAGTTAGGCCTGGCCATGGTGGGCATGAGCAACGGACATCAGGGTCTGCGATGAGGAAAGAATAGAGAGTTCTGTCACGGGGAAAGGTGGAGAACGGGGGACAAGAGGGCGGTCTGATGGTTTACGGCGGAGATCTGTGCTTCTCGTCTTTCTCAAACGGGGTGGACGCCCGAATATGCCAAGGCCATCTCGTATTCCCTCTTCCGGCAGGGGGAAAGGCAGAGCGGGGTCGTGCATGATTAACAGGAGTGATATGATCGGAAAAGCATAACGTGACAAGAAGATGCGATACATGCGGTGCGGCCAAGAGCCAAGTGCATATCGACAGGCTGACATCAAAGCGGTCTCCGATGTACATACGTATTAGATAGGGGCAGATTTATCAGCCCATCCACTACATCATGCAGATCGGAGACTTTCCGAGTAGGACGAGAGTAGATAAGGGGAATGATCGCCCGTGCTGACGTCCCATGACAATGCAGGGATGATTCATCAGTGCTTCACCGGACTCTGACTGGCTCGCCCCGCCAAAGGGTGCGGCGAGGCTTGTGGCCCGGCCCGCAAGACGCGGGACGGGCCGTCAAGGCTTGTTGTTATGTTGCGCGATATCTGCAAGGCTGTTACGATAGCATGCGGGGAAATCGTGTGACTACGAGTCTGGTCTGCCAAGCGGTGATATCGAGGTGCTGCAACAAGATGTGGGGTCATCTGCGGGCGGCTGACAGAGCAAGAATCCGTGCAGGAAACGTGCAGAAGGTATGCAGAAAATGTAAGCCCTAAGATGTGCTTGCATGCGTGCTCGAATCCGTGCTGAGGTCCATGATATGCCCTCCCGGTGCGGATAAGGGCAATCGTTGCACAAAGAGCCAAGCATGGCGCGCGCGGCGGTCATCTCGTGATCGGAACCTGCGCTTTTGACGGTCAACGCGGGAGAAAGGGATTGTCTCGGGTAGGTATAAAAAGAACCATCCATCTCTGTCTTGAGTTCCACCATCCAGCATCCTTCTTCTTCTTCTTCGTCTTCTTCAAGCATCAAAGTTCAATACTCACTTCCTCTTCTTCTTCTTCTTCTTCTTCTTCTTCTTCTTCCTCCACCCAGCTTCTAGTGACCAGCAGAGTCAACATATCAGTCAATCGCCAACATGGTCCTCAAATCCTCAGTGATTGTGGCTCTTCTGGCCGCCCTCGCCATGGCTGCCCCCGCGCCCGTGCTTAGTGAGTAGAGCCCTGTGCGGGGTATGCTCATAGGTCGCTGACAGTTTGATGGAGACAGCAACGTTGCCCGCACCGAGGCCAAGGTCGCGTACGACGAGGCGGCCAAGGTTGCCTATGACAAGAGGAACACTGAGGCCAAGGTTGCATATGATGAGGCGGCCAAGGTTGCCTATGACAAGAGGACCGAAGCCAAAATCGCATACGATGAAGCAGCCAAGGTTGCTTATGACAAGAGGAATACGGAGGCCAAGGTCGCGTACGACGAGGCCGCCAAGGTTGCTTATGACAAGAGGAATACGGAGGCCAAGGTCGCGTACGACGAGGCCGCCAAGGTTGCTTATGACAAGAGGAATACGGAGGCCAAGGTTGCATATGATGAGGCGGCCAAGGTTGCCTACGATTAAAGGCGGGCTATGTGTAAGTTCCTCTGAAGCCCCGGTGAGATAAACAGTCAGCCTGCGGACTGAGTGCAGTTAGAAGCCTTTTGAGGTCGTCATGACCAAAGAAAGCGTAGTATAGGGAGAAGTCTCTCCATAACTCTCCGGGTCTTCGAGTCATTGCCCACTCCCCAGATGTCAAAGATACCGCTGAAGGCAAAGAACGAGTCTCGTCTCCAATGTGCTTGTTGATTTCATGGAAAGGTCTGCTGTGCGTTACAGTGATATCTCACACAATCGTTACAATCATGCCAGAAATACAGTCAAGGGAAGTGAGGAACTTGAAGGATATTCATTTTTGATGTAGAGTAATCGCGTCAAACACATCTTGAGAGTTCTCACTGGTCATGGTGCCCCACACATATCTCATCACGGCTCTGAATGTCACTTGGTAGAGGAATGATGACATGCAGAGCATACGCTGAGAGTCAATCCGCTGCTGTGAGCGAATGCAATCAACCCTTCAGAAATTATACAGCATGCGCCTGCTTATTTTCCTCGACACAATACACCACAATGAAGGACGATGATAACAAAGGTAGCGAGCCGTGGGCATGCATCGGATCTGAACTCCAGCTCGCGTCCTTCAGGGTCTCCAAGCTTGCAGCCGGCCTGGTAAAATAGTTCTAGGTTGTAAATGACTGCCGATTTCCAAGTATGTGGCGGACTCCAGAGACACAGAGCACATCAACACCAGGAAGTTACACCCATGACTCGTCATCTACAAGCATGTGAAATATCGGATTTCGCTGTTGTAGACCTTGGTGACATGGTGTTGTGGAGTTCTTCATACATATTGGTGGTGGAGCCATCTGACGATACGGCAGTCATTTACGACCTGGGACCATGCGTTCATCACCCTAAGTCTTGCCGACCAATCGCATTCACCATCTCTTGATCCCCTATTTTGTAACGTTGGAGGCTGGGACGAGAACCATGAGATGTTTGTTGAGTTTTCTTTTCGTTTCCGCAACTCATAACCAGGTCATTGCGAGGTGTAAACATTGCGTTTGGATTTTCTTCACCCATATATCATCGTCATCACTCTTTGTTCAAGAAAGTAGCGAAGGATACGTGCTGCAGGCACAACAGACCAGTCCCCTCTCTTTTTAGTCTTATCGTCATATTCGTTACACATTTCATTATGATGTGACAGCTTTCTCCATGGTATGACGGCGAGGCTCAGATCCACAATCACCCGACTCTAGAACATTGTGACTAGCTTCCGCCACATCAGCGCCTACTATCTCTGCCAGGACCGGATAAGCCACATTGACAGTCCGGAAGTGACTGTCCGGAGGTAAACACGCCTGCTTGATAAGTAAGAGACTGTGTCTTCCAGAGTGGGTATTTCCATGAAGTCGCCCAATTTCATAACAAATCTTTCCCCTGTATTAGTGCTAACTGGACCGGGCTAGAACTCCGCTTGTTAACGTGCTACGCTTCATCACGCGATTGAAGATGGGAGCTTGGGCCTGAAGGTCAAGGCGGACAATGACCGGTGTGAGATAACATACAAGAATTGTTCTGAGTAGAGCGTCAGATTCACGTCTCATTTCTTACGTACACCTTAGATGAGTATTCAATCGCCCTCATCGTATATCAAGACACCATCCTCCGCAATGCGGGAAATATCCCACATCGTATGCGTCGGGGCTTCGCCCTTCTTGACGCCCAAATGCCTCACAGCCCAACCCTCTGACACTAACTGGTCAGCAACCATACGCCGATGGCATCGCCACCAGAGTGTCTCGCTGCACATAATCGCGACATTTTCCTTTCTCTTTGCAACCTCTTGACTCAAAGCTTTCAGTGACTGAAGCCCCTGGCGGAAAGAGTCTGTGGTCATGTATCCTGCGTAGTTCCTGAAGGCCGCGACCCGAATGGCTGTATTCTGAGCGATATTGGGCTGATGAGCATTACGGCGACCGCCGAGGGTATCCCCCATCCATTGATAAGTGATATTTTTTTCCCGTAGCGACGGCGAAGCCGTCAGCTCGTCCCGATTGAACTGAGGATTTGTTCGTGAGCGTGGTATTGAGCGGATATCGACCAAGATGCCCACGTCTGCGATTTGTAGGATAGCAATGAGCTCGTCAAGGGAACGAGTGCCGTGACCGATGGTGTAGATAGCGTGAGGCACCGAGGCTGGCTGAATAGAATCGCCTTGCGTGGACTGCGACGGACGATGATGGGGTCTCTTACGAGGAGACACTGTAGGTTCATTGTCCGCTGGTGGCGGAGTTTTACGCTTCGTACCACTGCGGGTGGTGACCTATAATAATGCTTGCTCAGCGATTATGAGCAGTCGAAAGACTAGAGATCGGGAGCTCTGCCATTGTATGAAATCGGCATTAGCAGAAGACTGAGGATGACGGGAAGACGGTAACAATCCCCAAAGCGAGCGCCGTGGTGGTGCGTATCGGTAATCAAGGCTGAGTTGGATGGTAGGAGGCAAGCCAACAACCCCTTGACGTCAGTGGATCCGTCGAGGGTACTCTACCGAGAATTAATCCCAGCAGTATAGGGCCGATTGTATACCAAAATAAGCACATATCTATCACATACGACCACAGACTGTGGAAAACTGCCTTATCCTCACCACAGGGGCGCACATTGTTTTCCCTCAAGCAATATTCAGAATGCGGTTCCGGCTTCAGCGATTTCTGGAGTGGCCTAGTTTATTCTGGGATTTCATTCTTCACCCTGCACTACAGATCTGACTTCAACTCGGGTTTCAAAAGGGCGCTCATTGACAAGAACATTTCACAATTCCGCAGATCATCCTCTTGTATCGAGCACGATTGATCCTCTGTTTGAGCTGGTTCAGGGGATGTTATTCGCTAGATTATTAGAGAGAGCTTGATGATGTGAGACGCTTTGCGCCGATATCTAGGCCATGAGGAACGCTGGCGACAATATATCCTACTGGCGGTATCTACAGTATCTGAATACTACACTGACGGTACAGTTGAAGGGGTATGCTATGGAGAGTGCTGGTATTTAAGAGATGTTGAAAAGTTACAGTGAGGAAAATCTCAATTTGGGTCCTCTCATCTGCCTACCATGTTCTGCACCATTTCAGAATAGCTAGAGTGACAGATATGTCCTCACTGATTCCAAAGCATCGATGAGAAAAAAGAGACATAGCTGCCAAGAACAGTGAGGCGGAGGCCTCAGAGGCAGAATTATCGATGACATAAGAAGATGACAAGGATGTGGGTCATTTAGAGTGGTGACTGTGTGGTGAGTGGAGGCGTCGATGACTCGTGTCGTCAATGGCGGCGAGGTTACTTAGTCGCTCCGCGATCTGGGTCGACGGTGAGGTGGTTGAAGTCATATCACGGTGCTTCGTATGTTTGCCCTCTTCCCATCTTCGCAGCTTTTGCCGTCGGAACCTTCCCTTGAACTGCCTCTGATGGCGCTTCATGCACCTGGTGCCCGCCTACCTCTACAAACTGTGGCCCGAAGTTCGTCTCGAGGCGTTCCCGGGTCCGTTTCATAGATATACGCAGACTTGTCATGCAGTTCGGGCACCGCATGGTCTGCCGCAGCTTGCAAATTCTGATGCCTGCGGGCCAGAAAATATACAGCTCCGGCTGCGATGAGAGCAGCTGTGGTAGACCCTATAGCCACTCCAGCTATGGTTCCCGGCGACATTTGTTTGTGTGGGCTTGGAGGCGTCTCAATTGGAGTTGGCGACTCTGTGGGGGTGGACGCATTAGCAACAGGATAGTCACTAATTCCAGTAGTGATAGGTCCGCTGGTCTGAGATGCTGTTCCCGTTGTTTTCTGAGGAAATGACGACGATATGAATGAGGTTTTGGTCGCGGTACCGCTTCCTGAAATCGTAAAGTGATTTGATACCGAGCCCAACTGAGCCCTAATGGTATAGTATCATCGAAGCAGCTAGTAATCCCATCCCGGAATCATTATGGTATCTGTGTCCACACCTGGTAGGTGCAAAGCTCCCACTCATCAAAGTATGCCAGATCGTTTGCGTAATATGCACACTCACAAGGACCAGGCCATACTGTGTTAGAAGTGACTGCCTTGGTACATTCGGTGCGAATACTACCCCAGCGGCTGGCACATGATTGCATTGAAGGAACGACCGCTGAGCACGCGCCAGTGTAGGATTCTGCTTGCACATGGCGGAATCTTGGGATGAAGAGTAGACCTGCAATGAACAGTGGTTGTAAAAGCTTCAGCACGATGAATGAGACGATGTATTGATGGAGAAGAACGGGAAATTCAAGCTTCAGGCTATGTCGATTGACTGAAGAGGATAGGGAGATTCAGTCATGATCAGGCTGTATGTATTCGAGAGACATTGAAGGGCTAGAGACAGCTTGAGGCCCAGTCAAGAACATCGGTGCAGCCACGCTAGTTTAGACACAACTAAGCTCTCTCACTTTCTACCTTAAGACATGTTGCCGTTCAAGGTTAGTAGGAATGTCTCTCGATCAAGGCTGACTCTGCGCTCATATGTTGTGGTAAATCCATCACTTAGAGGGATTGCAAGCGTTGGCCAGGGTTTTGAGACCGTCTGCTTTAGTACGCGACCCTCAACGTGTCCTGCCCAAAATGATAAACTGCAATGAGTGCGTTTTCCAACGCTCCCGTTAAACAACTCTCGAAGACATCCCTATTCTTGGTATACTGTCCGCGTCAGCTTCAGTCCCACTGCGCAGCATTAATGGTTCAGTGATAGGAGCCATTGAGATTGCGCTGAGTCGTCTGCGCCCATGATCCAACATCATTGGCACAAGCAACAAATGAATTAACATTTTGGCAAAGGCGGGGTCGAAAAGAAAAGCCCCTCTTATGTCACGGCATTAATATTGCTGAGGCTCTGAGGCACGTGGGCCAAGACATGTGCACAAGTGGATTCATGTTTGAGAATCACTGGGATAATGGAACATTTGATGGTTTCGGCAGGTGGACTGTTGAGGTCTTGCATACTACATGTACTTATTGATGGGGACCTTTCCCAGAACCGCGGGCCTGCGTTCATCTGCTCTTATCATCTACCATTCTACTGTTATTACTGCCAAAGCGTGTTGCTCAATCCGCATCCAACACAATGCTTGGTGCTGAACCTGGTCTCATAATTGGTGCCCTCACTGCACTTATCACGGGGGTCTCAGGACAGGGGGTCTCGGGGATAAATGGATCATTAGTGGCTCCTAAGGGCGCAGACGTTCTCACTGTTGGAGTCATTGGAGGTGTGTACGAGTACTTGATAATCAAAATGCTCGACCAGGATGCTCATCAGATTGTCCATGGCAGACTATGGTTGGACTGGATGGAGACCGTCTCCGGACCATTTCTGTCTCGAGATCCTGGCTCAACTCGAGGCAGTCGGTATCACGGTTCCGAATGAGGTTAGAAATGATTGTGACCCGGGCGACAAGACATATATTGGCAATGCCACGGCTCTACAGCGTAAGGTGAATGCGAAGATTGAAGGAGGCATGTGCTAATAGCTTCATAGTCGATACCTCTGCATATATTGGCCAGGTCTGCAGTATCAAGAACTGCAGTGCCTTTGTAAGTGAACACGCAACACCTTGCTGCCCACGGCTGCCATGGCTAACGTGGACAAGATCTCTGTGGGAGACAACTTCTACGACAGTGGTATCGACTTTACAACTAGTGGCATTTTGCGATTCCAGGAGGCCTGGGTTGACATGTACAGCCAGGGCGTTTTCACAAACACTCCTTGGTACCAATGCCTTGGTAACCACGACATCGTCCCGGGTCAAAGCGGCGTCGATTTCCAGACCAAAGTTGCCCCTATCTACGACAACCGCTGGTATTTTGTAAATTTCACCGTAGCGTCTCCCGCATATCTCTTTTCCTGATGTTGTAATAGGGCACCCAAGGTCTACCTTACTACACATACGACCTGACAGGCAGCAATTGGACTGCCACATTCGTAGTAGTCGACTCTGACTGCTTCCTTAACAGCTACCAAAAGGTAATCGCCCCTGTCCCTTCGATCCATCCACAACAGCTAATGACTTCCTACCAGAACACCTCGGTTTACAAAAATCCGTATACCGAAGCCTGTCACAAAACGACCCAGACACAAGTCGATTTCCTCGCCTCGGCATTCCAAACCTCAACCGCGACGTGGAAATTCCTCCAGTTGCATCATCCCTTCATGTCCTCGTCAACCAACGAGACCGATCTAGCACCTCTCATTGATGTCGTTGAGCGACACAACGGCATCGTCTTGAACGGGCACGATCACTGCCTCGGCCACTACTTCTACAACGACACAAACTACATCCTCTCCGGTGCCGCGGGTTACCCACAAGCTGGCGATTGCAACAACGGGACCGTGTTGGGCCCCTACACGCGGTACGTTGCCGCGAATAATCTGACCGGTAAGCTCTGTTTCGCGATGGTCAACGGTCTTGTATCGGAGGGACTGTGCTAATGGCACATAGCTGCGAACGGATTCGTCACGATGGATATCAGTAGCAGTTCTATTAACGTGGAGTATTACGCCCGTGACATGGCCTTCGACAATGGTGATTTGTACCCAGTCGAGTGCGATCTGAAGCCGTCGTACAGCTTCAGCATCACCAAGCATTCGACCTGAATCATGGAATGTCCGGAAAGTATGTTGTGAGAGCAGAGTAGATGATTCGTATCTTCACTTCTATCAAGAAGTAGTATAGACGCCCTGAGAACGGTATACGTCGAGCTATAGATGCTTAATTCATAACCAACACTTCCTGTACCAAATCTTTCCACGGGAAACCCAACGATAACCATTGACGTCCTCGCGCTCTTCGAATCTAAAAGCCTCGGTGCGATCATTCAAAGAGATGGTGTGGTCGGCGCTCGGTCTTTCCGACTACCTTATGCACGCCTCGATATTTTGGAAGTGGCCGCAAGGAACCACGCTAACCATAAGCGTTGTTGAAAACTCCCTGCCGCTGCTGCCGTGCTGGCGCTACCTATGCCAGGACAACCATTCCACACCATCATCGCCGCACTGCATCAGCACGTAGCTCGGTCCTCTCTGAAAATGAATCCCACCCTGTACAGATAGATCATCATGTTGACCGAACCAACCAATGATCTGCCTAGATTGTCAAGACATGGGATGGGGTCATGGCTAGACAAGATATGCAAGGTGTAGAGCTTCGTTATTTGTCTTCTTCGTACAGTGGCCCATGACTTCACTCTCCGTAACAGGACCAGTCAGATATTGAACATGATGAAGTTGAGACCCCATGGCATAAGCCGACGATCTCCCTCACACAACCATGCATATCTCGAGAATCAGAGATGGGCAGTAAGGTAGATTGTAGATATAACAGTACAAGATGTAGACCACGTTGTGCTTTAAAGCCTTCATGTCATCAACGAGCACCTGTAGCCAGCAGTGCCGGCCTGTTTGCTCACTATTGCGGGAAAACATGAAGCGTCGGCAGGTATGAAGGAGGGAATACACTAGGCAATTATCTTTTGGTAGAAAAGTAGGTAGGCCACCTTGTTGTCCTTGAACGACGCCCGGCCTACTGGTGTTCTCTTCCCAGATGAACTTGCCGGCGTCGTATTGCCATTGACCACCCCAGACCATTTCTTCGCAGCAGTTGGGGTTCCGGAACCAGCACCATTGACCTGACTCCAGCCCTTCTCGTCTGCTGCCTTCTCTTCCTCGTCGAGGCGTACCTGCTCGAAGATGTTGCTGCTGGAACTCTGGTCAAGCTTGTGCTGTTCCAATGCAGCCGCAAGTATTTTGGGATCTTCTTCACTGCCCCCTTCCGCCACATCCTCACTCCGAACGCGCCGTATGATGGTATCGTCAAGCCGAATCCATTCACGGCCCTCTTGCCGTCGAACATCAACAGTGTAGTGTCCGCCACTTGCGTTCTTGCCATGGTGATAGACTACACCTATCAATCGATATTTCGGCAAACCCCCGTGAGCGACAAGGCCGCCTCGCTTGTGTGGTGGGAAGACCTCTTTGGGAATTTCCAGCTCTAGTGGATAGCCAACCTTTTTCCAGATCTTCTGAGTTCCTCCCGCATTGTCGTACTGGAAACGCTTGAGATGTAAGATGAGAACGGGCGGAAGTGTTTCAAGGAACACCTGTTTGGTAGCAGTGGCATCAGATCCCCGGGGAGAATTGAAGTCTCCATGAAGCGTCTCTGATTTTGTCAAGCCTTTCAGAGCGTCAAGGATGTTATTGACGTGTGGTGACCCGATATCGAGTTGTAGAGGTTGATATGGCTCCAAAGTTATCGAGGTTTTCATGCCAGGGACCCGAAGCTCTGATCGAATTTTCCCGCCAAAAATCTTCGTAATCGGTGATTCATTCACAACAGCTCCTGATGACCGAGTAACAGCCGCCTTCTGCCGGGGTCCGACCTCTAGCCATCCATTGTCAGAGGCTAAACCGGTGAATTGGTTACTCTCGCCGATTGGCGACATCGGCCCGTTAGTTGGGGTCGAAGTGCCAGATGTTGATCTGGATGTTGAAGCTCTCATTACTTTTGCACACTCTTCATGAAGCTCCTCCAACAGGAATCCTAGAAATTCTTCCGCGTCTTGTTGATGTCCGCGCTGAAGAGTGTTAGCAGAGTTCTGCTGTAGGAGTTGATCTGACGCACCCTCATGGACGAGAATCGGGATAGACGCCTGATAACCTCATATACAAACTCTGGAATGAATGCTTCGCCATATTGCTCCAACTCGTTCTCCTTCAAACGCATCCTAAGTTGCTCAACCGACCCGGCAGAATCTATTACGGGGAATTCTCGTACAAACATTATCCTGTCGGAGAACAATCAGCACAGTAGGATTTGCTGGCGGGATAGGCTGTCTTACATCGCGTCCAACAAAGGCGTATCGCTTTTGAAGCTATGCGCCGCACGCTTACCAACCCTATCAAGGAAATCGTAGAAAGGAACACAAAACACCAGGATTTGCAGTACCTATGGCACAATCAGAAATGCACAGAATATCCAAACCTATACTGAAAGACAGTTGCTTACCGCGTTCATATAGCACATATTGCCGGTGTTTACAAGCCCTCTTGGCTCCAGAAAGGCGATCTTTGAATCGTCAGTACTGCTAGGTGCACCAAAAGAGCTCAAAACGTCAACGATAGATCCAGCCTTCGAGGTGCCAGAGCCATTAAGGTGGACTGTGCTGTCAAGTCCTGCTGATTTCGGCGAGGCTGCAGGATGAGACGGTTTTGTTCTTACGAGATCTGCCCAGGACTTGGGCGGAGCTTTCACTGGTGGATTTGTCGTGATAGATGTCTGTTCAGGGCTCGGAGGGCTGACTTCAGCAGCAGCCTGCAGGACGGCCGAGGGAGCTTCGTCAACTGATATAGGAGACTTGGCAGCATCCGCAAGCTTCGTTGATACCGACGCAGCGCTGACGGAGACCCTTTGACCAGGCCTGGGCAGGGCTGGGATCTGTGGTATTGCAGGTATAATTGGGACCAGGGGTACAGCCGGTCTTGCCCTAGGCTTACCCGGCGTAGATACTGGCTGTATTCTCGTCGACGCCACAGGTGGGACAGCGGAAGAGGGAGTGGTCGGCCTGGTCGAGTCAGCCTCAGAGGGAGCTTGCGAAGTCACTGGCGTTTCAGTTTCTGATAGTGCTGGTGCAGGCGGTGTGGGATCTGGTTGACGATGTATTTCATCCTCAACACCGGTCCCTTGCCGTTCTTCCCGAGATGGAAACTCAACGGGTGCACTGGATGATGGTGGTGCTCTTCGCTTCCGTCGCCTGTGTAGAGATTTTTGAGGCAGAGGTTCTTCGGGAACTGAATACCATGGAAGCTTGTGAGGAGTTAGCTTCCATCTGACTTGATTAGAGATGTCCTAGTGGCTTACCGGAGGGTAAAACGGCAGCCGTCGGCTCGGGGATGGTATAGGAGATCGGGCCAACGACACCGTCGAGGAAGTCAACGCTGGCGTGGGGACATTCAAAGAGGTCGATGAGGTCGACGGAGAGAGTAAATCTTGCGAGCGCACGGAGGATGACGATGGCGCTTGTGCTGGTAGCGGTGGCCGATTAGGCATGGGAGCCGCTATAGGTTGATAGGATGGCATGACCGGCACCGAATAGGGCTGATAATGTCTTGGTAGAGGAGCTTGCATAGGCTGATACGGATACCATTGTTGGTGATGTGGCTGTGTAGAAGGATGGTGTTGGTGGTAGCCATGGTAGTGTGAGTACTGCATTTGTGCATGAAGCGGCGGCGGTGTGTAGGGCATATCATGCTGCCTTCGACCTGGATAAGTAGGAATTGCAGGCTGCACATGAGGCACCGCCGGCAGATGAGAGTTCATCATGGCTCTCGCGATTTGGCCTGCACTGGCCTCGGAGGAGACCACGCGGTTGAGGCAGGCTGTCTAAAAGCGTTTGAGAGTGTCTACACCCTTCTGCCAATACTCTCCCGGAGAGGACAGGGGGATCGCCATCTGGACATGATTGAAAGACGATGTCGCGGTCGGTTGGTTGTTCAGCGATGGAGATTATTTGATCGGTTTCGGCGAGCGAGGTCCGGGGGGGCTGAAAGTCGCTTGGACCGTGCGCAAGTCTTCAAAATTATGATTACAGTGTAGATGAATTAATAAGTTTTTGATACTTTCTTATATCTACAGATCATGGACTGCTGAAGCTGTCTGAGCCGGTGACTTCGAACGCAGGCGTAGATTATACAGCATGGCTTTGGCATATCGGATTTCTACAAAGAGGAAACGCTTCTATCGTCACTTGGTAACGGGCTCTGTGTCTTCAGGATTCAGTGGAGAATATACCCGGGCTGCTCTGCTTTTAATAGTAACTCAAGGCTTGCAGCCGGATGATACAATCGACTTTGAAATAGCAGACTAGCTGGAACAATATTCCTGATAACGTACCTTACCATTATCTGATGTTAATAAAATTGGTCTAACGTGAAGTCCTTATTGCACTGGGCATGACGTTGGCGCTTGAAGTTATGCATGGCCTTATGCATCAACGACAAGCCCCTCCTGCTCTGACTGTTCACTTCAGGTTCGCCCCCAACAACCACCCCCATCGGGGTCCCACACTCCTCACTAATCGTGCGATATTATACGAAAGCCGGAAGGTCTTTGAAGCTTCCTGCAAATTTCCCCAGCGGCATTGGTCTCCTCCTCTATAGCGTCTGGAGTTATCGTCATGTCTTCGAGCTCAATGTCAGCACTTCCGCCGTCCAAATCCGCAAATAGCCAGTCACAAACGCCATCGCCTTCACAGTTTCAATCCGGTCCATCTTCAGGCATTGATGGTCACACTCAGCGCCGCAGTGGTGGATCAGGTAGCTTTGGTGCGGGTTCGACATCCCGCGCTTCGCTTTCCACCGCAAGGAACAATCAGTCCGCTCGGAAACAGCACAAAACCCAAAGACGACCGAAGCTTGTGAATGAGGAGAGTTTTGCTGAGTCTGTAAGGCAATCTCAATCGGTGCGGCAGGTTGTGGCGTGGAGATCTCTATCTGATTAAGGCATTCCATGTAGGCTACCATGGCGTCTACAAGCAGTCGTAAAGGGCAAACCTCGATCACGCATCTGATGAATTTCGCCCTTCCGCCACGGCCGCAGTACAATCAGCAATATAACCTTACACGGAGCGCACGGCGAAATCCCACTTGGGGATTAGGTTCCGGCTACCATGCAGTAGACAAGGCAAGGTATTGAGACAATTCAGGTGTCGAACGGAATATTGCTAACATTTTCTAGATATGTGCACGCAAATTACCGCTTCATAGTCAATCCTAAAGGCGACTACCATGCCCAAGCTGTCGACGCTGACGTTCACCTGGACTGGAGCATGGTTCTTCAAATCCTGGCATCTGCTAAGACACAATCCGCCAGCTGTCCGATATGCTTATCAGAACCCGTGGCACCAAGAATGGCAAAGTGCGGCCATATCTTCTGTTTGCCATGTCTCCTTCGCTACATGCATTCGACAGACGATACCAAGCCCATCCCCGAGAAAAAAGCCCGCTGGAAGAAATGCCCAATCTGCTGGGATAGTGTTTACGTGTCCGAAACACGGCCTGTCCGTTGGTTCACCGGACAGGAGGGGGAAGAACCTCGAGAAGGTGGTGATGTGGTTCTCAGGCTCATCATGCGGCAACCGGGAAGCACCGTCGCGCTACCTAGAGATGGCGCTGATGCGCTTGCAAAGACAGAAGACGTCCCATGGTATTTCGCTGCTGAAATTACCGATTATGCACGGGTCATGAAAGGCAGTGAAGATTACATGGCATCACAGTTTGATCATGAGATCGAAGAGCTGCAGCGACAGGAGCGTGAAGACGAATTGATGTTTGGAGAAGAAACGCAGTGGACCAAGAAAGCTGTGTCTGCCATTAATGATTCGAAGGAAAGACTGAAAGGAATTGGGAACCCTCCGACTGCACCGGAACAGCCGACAGAGAAGAACTTGAAGAGGCCACTGATCAAATTTGGTGAGATGGCTGGCGATGTACCGGAGATGTACCTTTTTCAGCATACTATGAAGTCTGGCCAGTCAAATAGTGGTTCGGCAACGCCGCAGAGTCTGGCACAGGCATCGCCTTCTGCAGGATCAACGAATGCATCTTCGGTCTCTGTGAATATAGACGCAGATGGAGACTCCGAACCACAAACTAGGAAAAGTATGGATCCGTCGGCTATACCTCAGCCCTTTGCATCACATGCCATTAGGTTGTCTTTAGTGCAGACTCGTGGAAGACCATCTGGCCCCGATGACCATCACTCCTCCGATTCCCCGTTCTACTTTTATCAAGCTTTGCTGCAATACTACCTTTCGCCTTTGGATATACGTATTCTCAAAGCGGCATTTGGTAATTTTGCCGCTTTCCCTGCTACTATACTTCCTCGAGTTGAACGAGTCTCAACGGGCCATATCGTTGATGACGAACTTCGGCGACGGGCGAAATACCTAGCGCACCTGCCTTATGGGTGTGAAGTCAGCTTCTTGGAGTGCGACTGGACCGACGTGGTGGTGCCTGAGGTATTGGAGAAATTCAAAGCTGAGATCGAGCGACGAAGGAAGAAGAATAAGGACAAAGAAGCCAGGGAGGAAAAGGAGCGCGCGCGAGCAGAGAAAGAGGAGGATGACAAGCGGTGGGCAGCTGCCAGGCGAAAACGGCCGAGCATTCCCCGTGAAGCGTTTTCCGACGATACTTTCCAGTCATTAACATCCTTGGAATCCCAAGAAGCCGCGGCTTCTTCTATGAACATTACGAGTACCTCTGTTTCACCCCCATGGTCATCATCGCGAACACACATTGGATCCTCATTTGCCTCCTTAGCCTCTCCCTCGACGAGCCCAGTAGCCCCGCGCACTGTCTGGGGTACCAATGCAGTAGCTCCCGGCTCTCCGACGATACAAGCATTACCCCATGATCATGACAGCCCTGACAACGATGGCTGGCTTCAAGGCTGGGAACGAGACTTGCTTCAGGAGGAGGACCTTGTGGCGCAGATACAAGCAAGTACCATCGAAGAAGGACGCCCCAAGGCTGGGAAACACAATTTCTCCAATAAAAAGAAGAAGGGCAAGAAAATCATGCTTATGACTACGAACGCTCGGAGGGCCGCATAAAGCATTACATAGACTGGTGTTACAAAGGCGTTTGGCCTGATTGAATGGGCGAATGGTGTTGAGCATGCAACCTGTTTGTACTTTTGTATATAGCCTAAGCTTACGCTGGGGAAAGATACCAGCAAGGAGTACAGCTCAAATGTGTGAACTTCACATTGATGCGGCCCAACTTCAGGAGACCGCTATCTGTGTACAGTTCATCTCTCTTCACTTCGGCCCGCGCAATTCTTGGCGTACTTTCGGCAGCAACACTCATCAAAATGTCGTTAGCGGTCGCTGGCAAGCTACCTTATGTCGTTGTAGTTAGCGTACAGGCAACTCGTCATTATCATTGGTCCGAGGACCTGGTGGGCGCTACGTTGCCGTAGCCTTTAGGGAGGTAGGGTACGAAGGCTGTAAACAAAATTCTGCGCCACCCGACAACTTGATGCTAGCTATTACAAGAGCAACAACAACGCCAACAATTGAGATTCTTTTGGAAATCAGAAAGCTCAGAGGTTGTATTAGACACTGAGACATCTGCTATATATGTTTTAATCATTTATAGCAATTTGAGCCCTTCTCGGCCCTTCTACTCCAAGTAGCAGAAAAGTTGTGGGGTGGCGGAGAATTTTGTTTACAGCCTTCGTACATACATTTACATTTACGCGTAAAATACAAATTTGGGAAGCTTTCCTACCTACAAGGCAAGGGTTCTACAAGATATTGTGCGGGTAGCATTTCATGCAGTCCAAGGGTTATCTCACTGAGGTAGTGCCTTGATTGATCTTCACAAGTCCAATACGATCTTGCCCGCGTAGTCCGAACCCAATATGACTGTTGCGACGCGATCATCAACAGGGAGACCTCTTAGGTATGTCTTTCTTTCGTTCGGCAGCAATGTACCTTCACAATCATGCTCGTGCCATGGCAAGCAAAGCTGCGGGATGGCTCATATACATTGCTGATAGTGTGGTCTCAAGGAAAAGGGAGTTTCCTGGCTTTGTCGAGACACCCACCCGCAGATCTCGTCCCCGGCACTCCGCTACACCAGACGGGAAAGAGAATGGCTCAGACGTGGTGGACTCGTCGCCAGCGCCTGCGGAGGATAATATAGAGGTCCAAATACTCACGAAGCGACGGAACGCCAACGGTCCTGTCAATGGTACAATCAACGGTGCCCCAAGGAGCAATGGTATTGTTGAGGGCAGTGTTTGGGCTCAAAAGAAGATAATCGACGGATGGGAAGAGGGCAAGGATCCCAAAGTCGACTATAGCGGGCACTTCGAGTTCGGCGGCTCTTGGGGTGTCAGCGCGATGATGATCGGATTTCCGTGCTTGATGTGGTATATGTGGATCGGAGCGACCTATTATGATGGACATTTGCCTTTGCCGGCGAATGGCGAGAGCTTGGTGGACTTTATAAAACAGATGGGACACTTGGTGTACAAGGGCGCATATCCGACGGCGAAGGCTTGGGCGATTTACTGGACGTTCTTCATTTTTGAGGGAGCCTGCTATTTGCTGCTACCGGGCGTAACAGCTATGGGAAAGCCGCTTCCTCACGAAGGAGGCAAACAACTGGTGTATTACTGCTCTGGAATCTGGTCGTTCTATGTCACCATCGGCGTTGCGGCGGCACTGCACTTCAGTGGTCTTTTCAAGTTGTACACACTTATTGACGAGTTCGGGCCCCTTATGTCTGTTGCCATCATCACCGGCTTCATTGTGTCATTCATCGCGTACTTCTCAGCGCTGTACCGTGGCGCCGAGCATCGGATGACTGGTTATCCAGTCTACGACTTCTTTATGGGAGCAGAGTTGAACCCTAGGATGTTTGGATTACTAGACTTCAAGATGTTTTTCGAGGTTAGGTTACCTTGGTACATCTTGTTCTTGCTTTCATGTGGAGCTGCGGCACGTCAGTATGAGCAGTTTGGGTGGGTATCAGGTGAAGTAGGTTTTCTCGTCATGGCACACTTCCTGTACGCGAACGCTTGCTCAAAAGGTGAAGAATGCATCGTCACTACATGGTGAGTAGTCTTTGCCCTTTCTCTGCGTTATATGTACCTCTAACGGGTTATAGGGACATGTATTACGAGAAATGGGGATTTATGCTCATCTTTTGGAATCTGGCTGGCGTACCCCTGAGCTACTGTCACTGTACTATCTACCTGGCCAACCACGCACCTTCGGTATACCGCTGGAATCGCTTCGCTCTCGTGGCACTTTATGTTTCCTATATCTTCATGTATTGGATCTGGGACACCACCAACAGTCAGAAGAACAGGTTCAGGCAGCAGGAGCGGGGTACCTTGACGGAGAGGAGGGCATTCCCGCAACTGCCGTGGCAGACGGTAAAAAACCCAAAGACTATCAAGACGAAGACTGGTGATTCGATATTGGTCGACGGATGGTGTAAGTTCATCATTTCCGGTCAAAGTCGCACAATTTCTCACTGATGCTTGCTCTTAGATGGGTATGCTCGAAAAATTCACTACACGTGCGATCTTTATTTTGCCTTGACGTGGGGTCTCATCACTGGCTTCAACAGCCCATTTCCTTGGTTCTACCCATTGTTCTTTGCGGTCATGATCGCTCACAGAGCGCTACGGGACATCCAGAGGTGTGAAGCAAAATATGGTGAGGCTTGGGAGGAGTACAAACGGCAGGTGCCATACTTGTTTATTCCGGTATGTCTGCAAGCCCATATAGCATTTCCACCAATTGGCTTCCTGTACTAACAGTATTCTAGTATGTCTTTTGATTTACTTCCGAGCTTTTGTATATTATGTCGTCCCATAATTCCCAGCGTGTATTTCGGGTGGTATTCCTAGGAGAGGAACACTACCCTCCATCATCGCGTACGGGTCCAGAGAGTCCTACTGCTACTTCGAAGCTGACTCTAATGCCTTGTTTTGTCCTTACAGTACTACGTCAAAAGTCTTCGCGAATGGCCTGTTTACCACCAAAACTCAACATGTTCATGACAGGAAATAACTAGCACAACATATTTTCAAAATTCTGAGTCTTCAAAATCTAAGAGAGTTA
>JAABUP010005042.1_pt1 | contig 20725 bp, 18 predicted proteins | sample 5559201 | NCBI WGS metagenome assembly JAABUP01 (sample SAMN10711887, study PRJNA513373) | rock metagenome | isolation source: Antarctica rocks | place: Antarctica
AGGTCCAAACACGCCAGAAAGCTTCGTCGATCTCTGACGAGCGAGCAGACTCGGTCCCAGCAAGGGCCGAAATAGTCTCAGGACGGAGGAAGGACTCGCAGTGTACGAGGATGAGAGATTTTAGCGCAACCATGGTGTACATGTCCCGAGTGTAATGACGGAGATAGGTGATCGGCGTGTACTCCGGAACTGGGGCGACGCTATCAACGTCATTGCCGGCGGTGTACGGTGGACTCATCTCTCGAAGTTCCCAGGCCGCAGGGGACATGGCGTAGACCGCATTCTTCATCAGAGGAAGTTCGTTGCGCTTGAAAGTGTGGTAGAAGCCTTTACTAACGATGGCAGCGGCGAAGAGATCTTGGAGGTTGTCAAGGCTTTGTAGTACGCGGAGAAGAACTTTCTCGGCCGCTTCGGCGGAGACCTGGCGCTCGATTTCCTCCGCCGTCATTGACCGCCGTGCTTCTGGGTCAAAGGCGGGCATATTGGCATAAAGCTCAGGAATGTCAGAAATGGCCAAGGAGCCCATAGAGTGTACTTGACGGTCGCCTTGGCGACCGCGCCGTGTCGGCGGTCCGACATTACTCTTGTCAACGGAGCTGGAACGAGTATTATCGGCGCTGTATTGCTGGATAGGCAAAATACCAGAGGATGCAGTCGATAGGGCTCTTGACCGATCTCTTGCTGGGTCTGATTCGGCAGTGATCTTCAATAGTGCAAGCCTCCCCTTGACCTCAGCGACTGCTGGATCTGGCGAAGATGACACTTCACTACCGGGTGTGTCTTCGGCGGAGAGATCAGATAATGATGCAAGAGACGGTTGCGACTCGCCAAAGCTCCAGCTAGAATCGGAGCTGGCCTGTCTTCTCATTGGTGTGCTTGTACGAGCATCTGCTTTAGCGAAGAGGTTATGCACCTTCGCTTTCCACATGCCGTGGCCACCGATCGGCAAAGACCCACGCCTGCAGGAACTGTCCGTTTCCGCCGCCTTCATCTGCTGTGCGACGTGTAGCGTGGACTTTCTCCGATCTCTCCTGCGTGACATGCTCAGCGCTTCCGAAGCCGATGGTAGAGGTGGGGGAGCGCGCGATGGCTCCATATGCATCGGTCCGCGACTGATCTGGAGAGGGTCGTGAATGAGAGGAATCTTGTCCCAGTGAAACGGCGCATCTTCATTGATCGTGGATAGCTGGGCCTCCAATGCTTCTTCGGCCTGGCTAAGGGTCGGTGTATTTTGCTGTGTGTTTTCAAACGACACCTTCGGAGGGCTAGACCGCTGGAAAGCATCATCAAGCGCATCGAGAGCTTTGACGTCCGTAGTAGTGTACTTGGAATGGAGAGAAATCCTAGATGATTTCCTGGACGGAATGGTGATCGGACAAGGAGATGACTTGGGAATGAATAGCCCTAATCTGGAGGCTCTTGATGTTGATCGCGAGCAGGGTCGGCCTGCGGGCAGCAGTGGTGCTATCTCCATCACAAAGGGCTCTGGTGGAAGGGGCTTATTGACAGATTCGGCCAGTGAGCGGTGTTTATTGACGGACTCGGCTAGAGAGAGCATGCTCTTCTTCAACACAGGAAGTTTCGGTGTTGGTGGGATGTCATCAAAGATACCTGCCCGCGCTGGCGAAACAATAGAAAAAGCAACACTGCCTCTCTGGTCCCCCAGTGGCTTGGTGACGGTATCAGTGCTGAAGCTTGACATTGATGATCGCAGGCTATAGCATGACGACGCTTCATCGTCATCAGCGGTCTCGTCTGATGAACCAGAACTTGATGACTTCGGCTCATGGGGAGTTATGATGGCCTTGTCGAGCCCAATGTCTTGAAGTGTTGGTGTGAATGACCATGTCGAGAAGGGTCGTTGCGGCTTTGGCATCTCCATGACAGAGATCGGGGAGACAATCGAAAGCCGCATTGTTGAGTTGCAGGTGCTCATCCTGTGTCTTGTTGTTGGTGATGGGGGAGAGACGGCGTCAGCTGGAGTTACTTCGTTCTCAGCATCGCTCGTGCTTGGGTGAGAAACGTAAGCGAATGATAATGGTCGTTGCTCGGGAATGGTAAGCTGGATCTTGGGCCTTTTTCGAACCGAGTTACTAATCGTCAGAGGCACCTCCATCATCGTAGGTTCGAGCACAACCGCTGTGCTACTGCTGTCCGCTCTTGAGAGCGCCGGATGTGGTCCAGGTGCTTCATCTATAGACAGAACTAGTAGATCTGACTGATGCCCACTTTCTTCGCGTTGTGCAGGATCCGTTGTTTTGGCATCTGTCTGCTCGTACTGTGGTGGCTGATCGTGACTGTGTAATTCCGTAGCTGGCTTCGATCCTTCTAATATCTCCTTAGGAGAGCAACGTGCGCCTGGGAGCGTTGCCACGGGCGTTCTGGGGACCACCACCTCAGAAGCCAAGATACCTGCTTGCGTAACTGCCTGCATCACCTCAATGTTCTTCCCTTTCTTGCCAGCTGTCTTCACTTTGCCAGCCTTCAAAAAGAACGGCCTGGTACAAGATGGTGTAAAACGCATGCTGGGCAGCTCAGCTACTGAGTAGATGATCTTCCGAGCTCTTGTCTGCTTCGGCTGTTCGGTCAATTTCATGAGAGCGAGCTTCTCTTTGCGATGGTTCTTGTCAATTGTGGGACATGGTGCGAGTGCGCTGAGAGGTGCTCCCGCGAGAGACATGATGACGGGTATAAGCTCTCTGTGTTGGCGGCACGGATTTAGCACGTCCAACCCACCAACATAGAATGAAAACTTGAAACTCACAGGAAAAGGCACAGCTGAGGTCTAGTAGTAGTCTATGTCTAGTTGCAAAAATCCCACAAGCCATGCCGCATGGTAGCACACATAGGATTTGCAGGAATACACAGTAACATGGGGTCCAGATATAGGAAGTAAACTGTGGACAGAATTATTCGCACAACTACACATGTATATACGAGTACAGGACAGGTTGAATATGACGACGAAACGGTGAGGGTCATTCAAGCATATGTATGTGCTGTGCACGATCAATGAATGCGCCTTTGCGACGGCGCGGTACATAGTTCAGGTTGATCTGGTCTTCCGCTGCCTGTTCGGCCCCGATAAAGATGGGCGCATCGTCACGGTGAAACAGCCCGATGGAGGCTGTAAGGCATGCAACATTCCAGCAGAACGGCTTACTGTGCACCATTGCCCGGCTAATCCAGTCGGTGTCCTGGAATGGGCATGGGACGAGTACGTACCGCTTGCTGTGGCTGCTTGCCGTTTGAATGTTGTTTGGAGGTTGCAAGAAAAGCGCGAGGCTGAGCGACTGGCGCAGTGTGATGCTTACCGAACCAGTCAGGGATGACGGTCCCTCAAAAGTCTCGTGGGAACAAGCCTCTCTCTGGTGTGATCTATACTGGTTGGGGCTTGATGCCGTTGCAATTGATGCGCTTCTGAATTGACCTCGTGGTGTAGCCAGCATCTGTGTGGGTACGCTGCTGATTTGCTTTTGGGAGAGCCATGAGATCACGCTTCGCACAGCTGTTTCAAAGTACAACTCGAGACAAAGTTGACTTTGCGCAGCAAACCGACTCTTCATGAAACGTCATTCTAAGCCCTGAGTAACGACCTCGTCGTCTCGCTCTATTCTGCATTGGAGCGGCAGCGATATTGATAAGACATCTCCACTGTCCTGCAACACAGGAACACACACAAAACATTCGAGAATAATCCATCGTCTGAGAGATTGCGGAAAATAATCATGTCCTACAGTACATTCTAGAAGCCAAACAAATATCCACATGTAGAGTACAACTACCTAGATAGGGAATTCAGTCTCACATGGAAATTGAAAGGACACCATTTGAGATCGACAAATGTCGGCGATTATTGTAAAAGGCAACAACCTTTGAAGATCTGAGCTCTGCCTCGCCCGCGCAGAAATGCCCCGCTATCATGCCCGAGCAGCCACAGTGAGTTGCGAAGTACGGGGGGCCATTCCTATGAACGATCCAGCACAGGCGGAATGTTGGAATCCGCAGACTGTTGGCCTCCAGCTCTTACGAATAGGAACTGTACAAATAATAGATAATAATCCAACATTCCTGACCTGCATGCCAATGGGCGGTTAAAAGTATGAAACGATGGCATTTCTCAGACGTTATTTAGTGGTGGGCTGTGCCCAAGCTACGAGAGTACGGGAGCGTTCGCAATGCACTGCGAGAATGGTCAGGGACGTCTGAAACGGACATCAAAGTCCGTTTTGTATGCGGTCTTCGCGGGCAGTCGACCGACATAGTCTGCTGTGAGTGATTTCAAGGGTCTTCTCCAAGACGGGATCGAAATCGAGGCTTTGCGCCGATTTCGGATCAGCTCTAGTTATGTAACTCACAGCAACTCCTTTGTCTTGGCGTCGTTGTGCGAGAAGACACATGTCATATTGGTCACTCTCAGTAGATGGTAGACATGGTCGAATCTGAAAACTACGACTGTCCTTTGCAAGGAGCTTGTTGGTTTATCTACACGTATGCATTAAGGTCCACAAGGTTCCGATTCTATGCCACCGACGCCTACCTTAACCAGCTGCTATGAGACTCAAATAGATTCCCCAACCGACGCCGACTAAGCTTCCGACGAGGATCCGCCTCTGGACTGGCACAACTGTGAAATTGAGGAGTGAGACCAACGGCCACAATTTTAGACCAGCTTTCGCTACTGGCCAGAAGTCCTGTGTCAGATAATCAGCCAAGGTTGAACACCTATGTATGGAAATTATCAAGACTAAAACAATGGCCCACGCCCCACGAGTGCCAGATCTTACCTGCTTGATGGCATCCACAATATCCCCGCCGCTCGATCCTTTCAAAGCGCTGATGACCGCTGTGAATAACACCGTGTTTAGGGTTGCGCCAACAGTCTGATCCAGTATGAACTTCTTGATCGTATTGCCCATATCTAGTTTCTTCTCGACCGTAACACCCTTGCCTCCGTCATCGACAGCAGTGGATGTTGTGTAGCCCGGGAATTGCTGCTCAAGGTATTCTTGCCATAAGAAATTCGGCGGGCAATTGAGGAGGGTGAAGATGACGAAGTGTATGATTGGCAGCAAATTGATGCTGAATGATGTCTACAGTAAAGTTAGCTATAGCTTTAGGTTGTAACAGGGCGGGGGAGCAGTACATCTTTCCGGTATGCTGTGATTGCTTGAGCCAGTATATTTGATGTTGCGCTCAACCCGGCAGCTTGGAGCGTTGCTGTAACAATCGGTGATGGCATGTTGCGCTTCGATGAGGGCGGGCTTCTAGACAGTGGTTTTTAGGAAGACCTATGAAAGGATCATTCCGAGATATGGAAGTTGATGATCCCATCGACGGATTTGGTACTCCATATCCACACCTCACTGAAACAACCAGATTGTTGACTGCCCCCAGCACTACCAGAGAGCTAAGTTCCTACTGCAGGGTTTCTTTGGCGACAGCAATCTAGACGACTGCACCATGGTCGTGTAACCTCCAGCTTCCTAAAGTACACTCCAACTTCCAAGAATCAGCTCAACATCAATCAACGAAGCCAGGATACGGTGTATTGTATCAGCCCTAATTGAGCCGTATCTTTCCCACAAATCGCTTCTAGATTGATGACTTTCTCGAGCTCCATCGATCAGAAACCCTCGTCATCGTGCACCGCATCGATCATGTATCAGACTTTTCGGACCAGACATGACTTTGGCCACGCTCTCCGATTGAAACGCTTCTGATTTCAGCCTTCGTGAAGTCCAATGCTCAGTAAACCGAGTTCCAATATAGATGATGACAACCCGTGCTGCCATCCTTCGTGTTTCCTAGGATCTCTTCGCCTCAAGATGTCTGCCTCATCACGTTCGTCCCTTTGATGGCGTTGTGAATTAGAAATACCACATCCGAGCTGCGTCTCTACATCTGTTGTCAAACATGTATTGCGGTGTACCTGTGTCTGCAATCATACGTGTAAGCCACTAACAAAACGAGCACCAGGTTTGAATCCGACCTCTGAATGAGAAGAATATGATTGGAACGTGCAATTTGTTTTCGGGCAAATATTGCCTGTTTGTTACATACGGTATTAACAGCTACTCTGTTTGATAGCGATTCGTCATCGAAGCACAAATTTGCTCACGTTGCCGCAAGCGCAATTGCCCTAATAGCTCGGTTGGTACTTTCCGCCTTTGAAAGTCTTATATATATGTACCAACAAGTATTTCACCGCGTCTATTGCGTGACAGTGTCTTTCACCGCAGACTCGTTCCATGCTTCTGCCGACATCGCTCACTTGTTCAGTCTTTAAGGTACTGTAACAATGTCCCGTACTCCTCCGTTCCGCAGTCGACCAAAGCTACATCTCACGTTGACACCACTCGCCGGCTCGCCAATCCCATCTGTGCAAAGCACCCCGAGTACAACACCTTTCAGCACAACAACATACTCTCCGTTCCGTACTGCAGGTTTAAAGTCTCCGGCTACACATGGCGGTCCAGTGCAGTTTGCACCAAAGCGGTCCAGCTCAAGCCATGGCAGTTATGCCTTGTACAGGGTCAAACGCTTGCTTAGCAGCAGAGCAATCTTGTTGATTGTGGTGTTTTTCGGGTTGATCTGGTGGTGGAGCAATGGTGGACGAGAAGATCTTGAAGTCGTGAAGCAGAAGTCCAATGGATTCAAGAAAGAGCTATTCGCACCTGAGATCACAAAGGATCTGCAATTCTATCCTGCAAGCAACCCTAAGATTCACGTGAGACTTGCCCGTTAGGAAAATTGCACAGTGGACCACAAGACAGGCTAAAACGAATTGTAGTATGTTGGGAGATGGACAGCAACGCCGAATCGGCTCCGGAAGGACGGGACATTCCCCGGTAGGTTGCTCTTTCCCGTATACTGAAGGCCCCAAGACTAACGATTGGTCGCGCAAGGCGTGTATTTCGATTTGACCATCTCGAATACCACCACTTTGCTCCTGTCGCTCCGCAATTCTCCCGACTATGCCGTCAGAGGCCGTACGGCAATCTCGAGAGCTACAGCAAGTCCTTCACCATTGATAAATGCCGGACATCTATCTTTCCATTCTGCTGCCCTTTCAGGCGTTGCTGCTCGACCAATATCGCTCCTAGCCCGCGTAGATATGGAAGAGTACGTTCTTCTTCCCAACTCGTCATCTCTTGTGTCCGTCCGACTGGGCGATCTTGATCCCAGTAAGGACCATAATGTTCGCATCATTGCACCCATGACAGACGACCATGGAAGGGGTGTTATTGAGATGGATGGCATTTGGGTCAGCAAAGGCGCTAAGCTTCTGCGGGTTGAAGGATCGCCTCTAGATGAAGAGGTTGAGGATGAAGATGGCCTACACGCCGAGAACGAAAACATTGGGGAGAAGCATCGTCTCGGCCTGAGCCGACTGATAGCTAGCAGCGCTCGTGGCAAAACTCTAGAGGATATAAGTGAAGAGGAAGACGACGATGCAGCTCGCCCCAATGGAGAACGGAGGAAGGTGTTAGAAGTCATCACAGACTCGCCCGGCTCATTTGGAGGCAAGAACAGAGGACGGCGGACAGGGGGTGCTGACGGATTGCTCGCTGGTGTTATGGGTTGGGAGTACCTGCTTGGGGAGATGTTTGGAACTGATCATGTCGGTATCAGCGTCGACGGCATGTGTCTCATCCAGAACTGCATTGGCGGAGCAGGAGAGCCATCTGGAATGGGTGATGTCTTTTTCAGAAGGTTAGTTCTTCGTGTCAGAGCTGTTGCCCGCGAAACTCAACTTCTGCTGGTAGTCTAATGTCGGGATAGCGGACCCAGAGACTTAGAATATTTTGAACATCCTTGGATGTTTCACTCATATGTTCCAGATGTGGTGGTAAGCTGGTTTCACTCTCAAATGCATTTCACTAGTTGCTGACTTTCTAGATCCTCAATGTTGGGGGTTCCGACTATGATTCTTTCAACAGACACGGAGCTGAATACAACAAGTCTGCTAGGGAGCTTTTCGACCAGTTCGAAGACAGTTACGTCTCATTAGTGAAAGCTATACGTCAATTAGCATATCCGAAGCATCCTTCCACATTTTACGCTGCTTCTTCAAGTTCCTCGGCCTATAGCCCGACCACCGCGCTAGCGCCCATACCCATTTTCGTTATGCGACCGTTCCTAGGCCAGCTCGAGCATGCGACCCAGAGCGCCGTGAATCGTCTTCGAGACGACGGGGACAAATCTGTTTTCTGGCTCGATACATCAGGCTGGCTTGACCCCGAGGACACCACTTCAGATGATCAGGACTTCCTTCTTGATGATTCAGTTTTGCCTCCCGTGTGGCGGTTGACCGAGCGTGGAAATCAGCGCGTCGCAATCTTCCTGCACATGCACGTTTGCAGGTACCTAGCTGGCGCCGAAGAGAAGTGCGCTTTTCTACCGCCACAGGTATATCAAGGCAAAGTGTTCAATCCGGAGACGGCGAATTTCGATCGTTACTTGGAGGATGAGAAGGAGAGGAAGCTGAAGAAGCTGTTCTGGGAGGACTAGGATGTCATCGCCCGTTGACGGCCGGAGTCTAGTCAGACCTAGATGGTGGCTACGCAGCTATATGTGGGGGACTGCTCTAGATTGATATTTGTCGTTCATATACTTGAGTATTCATTTATACTATCAATACAACATGATCCGGATGATTACTAGCGCTGGATTCGTTCTGGATCTTAGTTGTACGGTGCAGAATTCCAAAAAGTAAAGTCGACTTTATGACACGGACCACAGCCTGGAGGTCCTCCGAACTGCAGGGTGGTTTAGAGCTTTGAGTGGTTGTCTGTCAAGCTTGGCAGATCGACTTGACAGCCTCACAATGATTGAGCGTCCATACCAACGTGTTCATCGCCCTTTGCCTGATATTGATACTGCTGTGAGCAGAAATATGGATAGATTCTATGCCATATGCAGGCATGTTCATGAACTTTTATTGGCTATTGTAAGGAGAAACAATAACTGGGCTTACCTTTCATTAGGTCGGTATTTGAACAAAACAATGGGATTCTCCAAGCTAGTGGGTGTTTAGCGCGATCTGATAAGATGCAATGCAAGTGAGATGGAAGCGACATCATCGTTTGAAGATTCAAAATATTGGAGAAATCTCGGACCAAACCTACAGTTGGCCAAAATTCCTCAGCATCGGAAATGTGTTTACCAAATTGCCCCTGCTGACAGTTATATGGGAACTCAGGAATGGATTGTCTGCCTAATATCTACGCCGGACAGAGATGATTCGTGGTCATCAGAGCCTGCTCAGATCGAGTGTTGATACTTGTGAAGCTACCTTTGTTATCGGTATACAAAATCCTTACGACCTTTGATCTCACGATCTTGTGTGATTGATAGGCATTCGTCTCGCTTCAACCTACCATCAACTTCTGTTACAACGATGAAGCGATCAACCCATCCCGCTATGGATCGGCGGAAGTCCTCAACACCTCATTATCAGACCTTCCCCACTCCACCGCCAAAGTCTCGTGGTCGGCCACCGTCCACCTCTCCTCACTCATCGAGCGATGGCGCTCACCATCTCAACAGTCATGAACCCCATGGTTCGAATCATAATGAATCCCCGCTTCCTAAGAGACAGCTCGCTATACTCGCAGTTATAGCACTCTCAGAGCAGACAGCACTCAACTCCATCAGTCCTTATCTGCCACAGATGGCCTCAACCTTTCCCGAGGTTGGCGACGGACAAGTTGGTCTTTACGTTGGCGTTATCGCCTCTTCGTTCGCCTTGGCACAGTTCACGACGAACTTCTTCTGGGGCTGGCTTTCAGACCGAATAGGCAGGAAGCCCGTGGTGTTGATGGGTACGCTTTTGACGGCGGCATGCTTTGTTGCCTTTGGCTTCTGCAGGACACTGTGGCAGGCAGTTGTGGTACAGGCGCTGATGGGCCTCGTAAACGGGAACCAAGGGATAATATCTACATGTCTGGGAGAGATCACGGATAGGAGCAATCAATCAACAGCATTCACATATTTACCGGTGATCTATGGTCTGGGTAGTATTACTGGGCCGATCGTTGGTGGATTGCTAGTGTCCTCACGAAGTCCGTTCGACAATAGCAAGCCGAATCGGTACCCCTACCTACCACCAAATCTTGTATCGGCCGCCGTGCTAACGGTTGACTTAATCCTCACCATGATGTTCCTTGAAGAGAGCCTAGAGGAGGCCAGGGATTTGCCTCCGTTGGGCAACCGGATAGAACATTTGTTTAGCTGGGCTTGGCAGTTTGCGAGTTCCAGCAGGCCAAGCTACCTCCGACTGAATCAAAACAAGCATCCCCGCCATCATCCAGGCCCTCACAGCGATGGCGCAGCTGATGAGTCAGACGACGACGGCAACTCAGGCTCAGAGACCGCATCACAGGTCTCCATGCCCACCATGATTCCTCAACACCCCACAGACCTTAGTCCCAAACACGTCCTCAATCGCGATACAATATTATTACTGATGACCTTTCTGATCTTTCAACTGTCCAACATCTCATACAATTCCCTCTATCCCATCTTTGCACAGGCCTCTCCACCCACGGGACGCAATCTCTCGCCTAAGGAGATTGGACTTTTACTCGCCTTCGCAGGCATTGTCACTATCATCTTTCAGGTCGGCGTCTTTGGCAAGCTGAGAGAAAAGATGGGGAATAAGTCTGCTTACAGGGTGGGATTAGGTGGTTTTGTTCTCGCGTTTATGATGATGCCTTGGGTAGGCTATAAAGATGCCCGGAACGGAGACGGGGGTATGTCAAGCGGTAAGATATGGTTGTGGATTGAAATGGGGTTCGTGCTGCTTGTTAAGACTGTGGCGGCGGTTGGGGGTTTAACGAGCGCGATGCTGCTGGTATGTTCCGTCGTCATATTTTGCGTCTCAGTCCTTGCGAAACGTAACACAACGGAGCGTTCTGATGTGCCTATAGATCACCAACTCAGCTCCCAACCACTCTGTCCTTGGTACACTCAACGGCCTTGCCCAGACCCTCTCCGCGGCTGGCCGCGCGGTCGGCCCTTTCTTGTCGGGTGGGCTTTTCTCGATCGCGACACACATCAAACCGAAAGGCGAAGCCTTGGCTTTTGGCGTTTTTGGTGGCATCGCGTTCATTGGCTTCTTGATGAGCTTCGGCATTCGCGGAGAGGGATTAGAGGCAGAGGGGTGGGGTGAAGAAGCGGGCAGTGTAGGAGATGAGGAGGATGATGACGATGGGGAGGAGACGGAAGTTGATGAACGGAGAGGGTTAGTACGGCGGTGATGCTGTAAAAGGTCGGTATGCCGTTGCCCGATTCTTCACTCGAGTCTAATAATGGAGTGGCACTATGGATTTTATATGCATTGCCGTACTGCGACAAGACTCAAGATTGGGCGCAAGCCGTAAGTTGGCAACCTACCACCGCAAAATGTGCACAATGACTGCAGACACGACATAGCCTAAGAAAATCGAGCTTCGAATCGTGCTATGTCCAAATCAATCCATTCCGACGTCATGGCAAGAACGGTCTGGTGACGGTAGCAACTCCTTGTCTGTGACTCGGCTCAACTTGCGCACTTGGAGCTCAGTCCCTCTCGATATAGAAGAAAACTCATGACATGGTCTCCAGTAGGTTCGAAGTTCATCGTCCCGGACCCTACAATACTTCCGTAGTGGTGTGAATTGATGAGGCATTGACACAGCCCTAGATCACGGGTTTTTTCGCCAAGAAATCTCGCATCTCTCCCTCCAACCCAACATCTCCATCACTATCGTCAGTAAACTCGCACCTACAGCAGATATACTTTACGACCGATGTCCATGCCCACAATGATCTACCTACCTCCTTTGCGACGATTCCTTCTGCCAGCACTCATCCTTCTTGCCTTCATCTTCTTCTACAAGTCCAGCTTCCACGTCTCGGCTGCAATACCGTCTTTCGTCCTGCACCAACCGCCACCTCCTCCAGAAGGCATGCATGTCCCTATCGCAGACCTGAAGTTACACACTCTACCAATTGCCAACCTCTCCGAGAACCACCTTTCGCCACCTCACCAATACTACTACAGTCATGCAAAGGCGTCTAATTCCAAGTTTACCAATGGGTCTTCGAAGACTTCAACATGGTCGCAGCCAATTTTCAATCCATACCTTGAAATATTTTTCAAATGCCCTATTCGCGCGAACCAATACACAAATCATATCCGGCTTCCCCAAATCATCCGAAATATCTCGCAAATTCCACCAGACCCAACAAAAGATGAGGGCAGAGTATTTTGGAATCCTACAATCATTTCTCTGCCTTATTGGTCCACGAATCAGTACTTGATTGTTAGCCGGATCGTGACGGACGGCAACCATCAAGAGAATGTGCTATGCGAGGCGAATATTTGTTATGTCGGCTTAGGTGAAGGCAGCAGAGAGGGTGAGAGGCAGTGTACGGAAGATGACCTGAAATTCGTCGGACCAGCTGGAGGCATGAGGTGCGTTACAGTGCCAACAACGTTGAGTGTACCTCCCACACCTGCGGAGAAGTGCGAAGGGAAATTCGGAACCTATGTGGACATACCAGGATTCCATGATCCACGAATCTTCTGGAGTGGTAAAGGGGAACCATTGATGATGGTCAATACGCAGTGAGCTTTACTCAAACTATCAAGTCGTACCTGGCAATCTCTGATCCTTCAGCCCTTCCAGATCGCGCTACGCCTGCTTCGGTCTTTGGATAATTGATCTTCGAACGCTACATACTCGTCTTAACAGTCTCCTTACCTCCTCACCCAATTATCCATCTCTCGGACCACTCATGTCCTACCCTACTCTCACCGAACTCACTCGCAACCCTGCAGACACTCGCTTTGCGATCGAAAAGAACTGGATGTTCTTCTTTTCTAATTCCGGGGCCTATATACACTACGAACTGTCTCCTCATGGCGGCCGCACTTTTGCCAAGCTCCTCGGCAATGGTCTAACTACGACGAACTTGACCGATCCTTTGGAGCAACCATGCTTAAAAGACGTGGCGCTGGACGAACCTGACGAGATCAAGAAGGGCGGAACATGGCACCAAGCCACCAACTCTCTACGTCTGGTACTTTGCAATCGAGGCGATGCAGACTGCAAGCCAAATGCCGACAACACCGTGTTTTTCGCTATCGTCCATCGCAAGCATCCGAACTATCTAAAACTCCCCTTGAGATACGAGCGCTACTTCATCGTATGGTCTGCCGTTCCACCCTTCAGCATGCTCGGCATCTCCCAACATCCTATTCTCCTGGCCAACGAAACTGCTTCCGGATGGAGTGCCGAACAGAACTGGGACGACGATTCGCTGAACGCTCAGCTAGTCAAGCAAGCTCGCAAGAATGGTGAAGAAGGCTTTGTGGGTAAGGATTACTGGGCGTACTTTACTTATACTGTCAGCATCGCCTACGCTTGGGGCCGGAAAGGCGATGAAGCGATATGGAAGAACACTGGTTTCCTCGATGACGAAGTGATTCTGGGGATTGGAATCGATGACAAGGGGCAAGGGTTCGCTAGAGTGAAGGCCCGGGAGCTGTTGCAGTGTTTGAGAGCATGCCCGGGAAGAAGTGCTCGAGCTAGTTGAAAGGCAACTAAATGTGCGATTTAGATTGCTAGCGCTCAAGTGGACGCAATACAAAGGTTATGACATAGGTATACAGATGTCGTTAAGGTCGCTTGCAGCTCCTACAGCGTCATGACAACCGCATCTGCAGCAACAGTCCAACTACCCCACCGGATATGGGTACAAGTACGTGCTCCGAAAACCCTCAACGTCCGGAGTCTTAAAGAATTTTAGCTATTTCCCTACCTTTCTTCTTGAAGGACACATCCAGAGACAAGATATCGAAGTGTTATATCCCCCCTATCGCTTCTCGAGATCGCGCCTCTCCTCGGCCAGTATCACCCACTCCAATCAATGTTACAACCCCCATAGATGGTCAACCATCTTGCCACGCGTTAACGGCTCCGTATGTGAGATCCCCGTGGAAGTATACCGTGTTGCATGCACGATCTGACCGACAATTTCATTGATGCGGTTTTCGGGGGGTTCAGATGGCCCCGTTGAGTACTGATGTCGAAGTCGAAGGATGCGACAGGGTCTGGCTCAGTACGCCGTGTTCATGCCGCATGTATCGACACCGACAGAGGGACTTCAAGGGAACTAATCATTAGAAAAGTTGCTAACACTCGGGGCCGCCATTAGAGACTTTTTCGTCGCTCTATTGTTGTTCCGAACGACTTGATTAACCACTCCAAGAGTATTCGGGCGAGTCTTAAGCAGCATCATAGCCATTTTTCACAATCACTTGGAATCAAATTTGATTGCTTCTACGGCAGCTCCAGAGAGTTCTTTAAAGTAAGGGAGGATGGCCTTTTCTGAGCTTCACGAGTCTGGACGTCCTATTTGTGTTCTTCTGTGCTCTTTGCATGAGCAAAGCCATAGAAAGGAATAATACCCTTTGAAAAGACGACTTTCGAGCGGAAATCGCAGGTGTCCCCCAACCCTATGAGTGCTTCGTGCGTACTTTACTGCGCCTCTAATGCTTATAGCCGAACCACTTTCCAAATATAGGAACAATGATCTACTTGCAGAGTACTCCACCTCCGATCGACATGCTATTGAGCTGAAGCGGTGTTGCTGGTGTAATTGCCAAGCAACAACTCAACGGACACGCACGAAAGCGGATTGAATGATCTACCTAAAACGCGCGAAAACGTCTCAAAGCGCCAAGCTCAAGTTCGGATGAGGATGCGTCACCATCAATTCTACTGGATGTGGTACTTACAGCTTGGAGGAAGCGTTGCTTCTTTTCGTGAGACTTTTCTACAACTCTCAATTACTGTCTTGTTTGTACGTGTACAGCAGTCAACATGTTTATGCCCCCAGGTTTACTCGTGCTTGCCGCCTCCCTTGTGGGGCTCGGACAATCAAACGCAGCGCTACGCACGTATAACTTCACGATCCACAGCGGGTCGAGAGCTCCAGGTAAATGTTTTCTGCTCTAACCTAAGCACCCTGTCAATCTTCGACTGGCGTCCATGAAGAATTCACTGACAACTTGATTAGACGGTGTCACTCGTGAAGTGTATCTCATCAACGGCCAGCAACCCGGTCCTTTGATTGAAATCGACGAGGGAGACGACCTCGAAGTGTTCGTCAGGAACGAGCTGCCGGTCGAAACCACGATTCATTGGCATGGTTAGTATTCCGAACGACAGCAAGTCCGAAAACAATGACCTTGGGCTCGCCTGTGACCTTTACAACTGCAAGAGCTAATCAGTCACGCACCAGGCCTCCTTCAGCGTGGAACGCCCCAAATGGACGGGGTCCCTGGAGTCACGCAGGTTAGTTTCGATCTTCACCATCATGGAAACTGGAATCTTCCCTATAGGTTTTCCCGCCTGCTTATGGGGGACCTTAGTTTCCGATCCCACCAGGAGGTAACTTCACCTACAAATTCTCCGTAGGAAATGAATATGGCTTCTACTGGTACCATTCTCACTTCCGAGCTTACTACGATGATGCGATACGGGGCCCGCTCATGATTCGCCCGTCTCCTTCTCGTCCTCGCCCTTTCGAGAGCCTTGCCAGCAGTAGCGCCGAAATGGACGTGCTTCTCCAAGCCGAACGCGAGGCGACTTCCGTCCTGCTGACTGACTGGACTCACAGCCTCTCGGACACAATATACGCACAGTATTTCGAAACTGGGGCTTTCCCGAATTGTGTCGACAGTCTTTTGGCAAATGGATATGGAAGGGTTCAGTGTCTTCCTGATTACATTCTCCAAGCCGGCACAGGACTGGGACTTGACTCTTCACCTGGTGAAGTCGTCGGGACATCCATTGATACAGCCTCGATGACTATGTCCGGAATGCCAAAAAGAATGGTTATGGACGGATCGAGCACGGCGACGGGCATGTCGATGCAAGCGATGACGACGGGTGATGCATCCACATCAACAATGGCAGTCAACCCGTCTGCGGCCGAATCAACAGCCTCTTCATCCATGATGACGATGTCAAGCATGCCACCCATGTCGAGCATGTCGAGTATGTCGAGTATGTCGAGTATGTCGAGTATGTCGAGTATGTCAAGCATACCACCCATGTCCCGCATGTCCAGCATGTCGAGTATGTCGAGTATGTCGGGTATGTCCGGCATGTCCGGCATGTCCGGCACGTCGCAATCAATGACCTCACTGAGCCCTCGCGGTTGCACTCCACCAATGATGTTCAGACCGGGCTTTAACAGCAGCTCTTTTCCGCGTGATACCTGCACAAATACGACGTCTGCGCTCTTGACAATTCCCGCCAATTACACACAAGGGTGGCTCGCGCTTAACCTCGTAAATGCAGGGTCCGTCAGCAAGCTGAGTGTGTCTCTAGATGCACATTCCCTGTTTGTGTACGCTGCCGACGGACTTTTCGTCAGTTTGCAGGAGGTCAAGGTAAGTGAGAACCAGACCCTGGTATTCAGAACGAACTGATCCGTCTAGGTTCTCCACATGTCCATTGGCCAACGGTATTCAGTGATGATCAGGCTCGACCAGAAGCCTGGGAATTACTATCTTAGATTCGCGTCTTATCCAGTGGGTGACATGCAGCAAGTCCTGGAAGAGCTAGCCACTGTCTCTTCTAGTGTGAGCGCTCTCCCTATATGTTAGCCCATGTTGAATTAGTGCTGATTATCTAGATGAATCCCACGACGCTCAACAATTCGGCCGTTGTCCACGATGACCCGGCATCAGTGTGGATGTTGAGGAACGGATCTGCGAAACTGAACGTCTCGGAACTCGATCCTGCTCTCCTCCACCCATTCGACGGCAATAGGCCGCCATCGAGAATAGCAGATCTCACCAAATTCTTTACGATAAATCAGACTGGGATCGTGACGTGGGTGGTAGACCGTTATCCGTACTCCGAGCCAACAACACCGATCCTTTACGGAAATTCTTCAGACGGATGGCAGGCAAATACGACGATCCACATGCCGTTTAATTCGATCATCGATATTGTCATGAGGATTGCAAACGATTCTATGGATATGGTAGGCTGATCATAATCACTTCCAAGCACCCTCCAATCTGCAACACAGGGGCTGTCCTATGAGCTGGTAATTTGTAAGGCTGACTGTGGAATCATGTAAGATGGGGCATCCTATGCATCTTCACGGGCACAAGTTCTGGGTGCTGGGCTCTGGGACTGGGTCGTTCCCATACAGCTCTATCGGAGACGCACCACCTTCGTTGATCAACCTCCAAAACCCTCCCTATCGTGATACGACAGATCTGCCAGCGTCTGGATGGCTTGCTATCCGGTATGCTTTTCAGCACATATGACTTGCTCATGTACTACTAAGTCAGCTAATCAGTGGATCAGCTACATAACCGACAATCCGGGAGCATGGCTTTTTCATTGCCACATCCAATGGCACATTTTGGTAAGGCTTGTTCCGTGGTTTGGAAGATTCGAAACTCAATACTTGAGAGTAGCTACTGATAACGTATTCTATTACAGAGCGGCATGGCGTTGGTGCTCGTAGAAGGGGAAGAAAAACTTCCCAGCATCCTTCGGGCTTCAAACGTATCCACAGCACCAGGGCCGCCCAGAGGCAGCACCACGACTTCGAACTCTTCAATGGGCTGGATAGCCTATGATATACATAGCCGTATGACTGTTGCTTGCTTCGCGGTTGTTATAGCTGTTTTGGTCACACTCATTTGAAGGAATATAGAAACAGATTCAGTATGGTAATCAACTTTAGTCTTGCTCTCATGCTTTTAACAGGTTTTAAGTCTGAAGTGAAATATATTCAACAGATTGATTGAAACCTTGGTTAGGACCCCCGAATTTCATGCTGATGTAAGCTTAGATTTGTGTGAGTGGGGAACCGAAAATATGGGGGTGGTGGAAGGACTCCGTGCCGAGGTAAGTGAAGCTTCCCACCCTAATGTGGCCTGCCTTTGTTCCTCCATCGTTGCTACGTACTTGTACACTCACATGTTCAATCGTTCTCTATGTTTGCTTCTTTTCTATTTGCAATCTTCTAGAGACACATGTAATGGCATCTTCTTAACACCTTGAGATCATCTGAGCCTATGTCTAGAGATTTACTGTTATGGCGTTGGGTACTCATTCCAGCTACTTCCCCCCTGACCGTCAAGGGGATAGACGTGCTGACATGGTCTTAGCTGCGACGACAGCAATCGTTGGTACCTCTGCTGCAGCCGCATACCTCGATGCGAAATTTCACTTCACCAAAGACCTCTGGTTCATAAACCGCTTCAAGCAAACAGAGAAGGCTTATGCCAAAGCTAGTATGTGTCATATCTCTATGCTGGATACTGAACCCGTCATCACATTTCGACGCTAATATTACTTCTCTTCCGCAACAGTAAAGCAAAACCGCCAATCTCTGTGGTATTTCTTTACGGACTGCGTCATTCGGTATCCCTCTAGTCGGTGCATCTGGTCCCGCGCCGGCGAGTACACATGGCAGGAAACGCATGACCAAGCATGTCGATACGCACAATACTTCCTCTCTGTCGGCGTGAGGCCGGGCCAGCTCGTAGCGTTCTACCTGCAAAATGCGCCAGAGTTTATGTTCGCGTGGTTAGGCCTATGGGCCATAGGATGTGCGCCGGCGATGATCAACTATAATTTGAGCGGGGAGGCACTACTGCATTGTCTGAAATTCTCTGGAGCGAGCATTGTGCTGGTGGATGAGGAGAGTGGATGTCAAGCGAGGGTTGAGAGAGTCATAGATAAGATAAAGGGGCAACTAGGAATGAATCATCAAGTGCTCACAGAAGAGCTGAAGCGGGAGATCGCTGCATCCAAAGCAAACACACCGGGTAACGAATATAGAGATGGGGTGAAGGGAAACTTTCCAATGTGTCTACTCTATACAAGGCAAGTCGAGCTCACTTATACATAATATTCTATTCTGACTGATGCTCGACAGCGGCACCACAGGCATGCCAAAAGGCTGCTCCTTCAGCACCGCCCGCGGGTGGGTCACGGGCGGCCACCGCGCGAACTCGTGGGGTCAAACACCCGGCCCTGGTGGTGACGCTTGGTACATCTGCATGCCAATGTACCACGGGACCGGCGGCATTTCAGCGGTAACATGCATGATGGGCGGTGTGGGTCTCTGCATCGGCGAGAAGTTCAGCACCACCCGCTTCTGGTCCGATGTTCGCGACTCGAAAGCTACTTTCTTTGTCTACGTGGGCGAGACGGCAAGATACCTACTCGCTGCGCCGCCGCACCCGTTGGATAAGCATCACAATGTGCGATGTATGTACGGCAATGGCCTCCGGCCTGATGTGTGGATAAAATTTCGCGAACGCTTCGGTGTGCCAGAGGTGGCAGAGTTCTTCAGTAGTACGGAAGGCGTATTCAACCTCATCAACTGGTCACGAGGCGACTATCTAGCCACCTGCGTCGGGCATCACGGCGCACTTCTCCGCTTCCTTTTCCGCAACGTCTATGTGCCCGTTGAGATCGACCACGCGACCAACGACATCGTAAGAGACCCGACGACAGGCTTCGCGAGGCGAAAACCCTACCACGAAGGTGGAGAAATCATCGTTCAAGTCCCAAACGAGCAAGCCTTCTCCGGCTACTGGCGCGCCCCCGACGCCACCGCGAAGAAGTTCATCCGCAACGTCTTCGCACAAGGCGATCTCTGGTATCGTTCTGGCGACGCCCTCCGACGCACAGACGATGGCCGCTGGTTTTTCCAGGATCGATTAGGCGACACCTATCGCTGGAAATCTGAAAACGTCAGCACGGCTGAAGTCGCCGAAGTTCTCGGCCGTTTCCCTGGCGTCATCGAGGCTAATGTCTACGGCGTGCTTGTACCAGGCCACGATGGCCGTGCTGGGTGCGCGGCGTTGTTCATCCCCCCTGAAGAGAGGGCGAAGTTCGATTTCGACGCGTTGTTGAGGCATGCTGATGCTTGCCTGCCGAGGTATGCTGTGCCTGTTTTTCTGAGAGTCGTTGGGGCTATGACACCTATACATAACAATAAGCAAAACAAAGTACCGTTAAGGGAAGAGGGTGTTGATCCGGCCGCCCGCGGGACGAAAGTGACCGGGGCCCGGGGGGATCGAATGCTTTGGATCCCACCCAGGGCGGAGCGATATGTCGAGTTTGGACAGGAGGACTGGGAGAGGTTGGTTGGGGGCCGTGCGAGGTTATAGTTATCGACCGTCTCGAAAAAGCACGCATATGTTCACGAGGCATTTTCTGTTCCATTTTAGCGGCTTACGACTTGATGGACTTTTATGAAACATGTATATATTTACATCTTAGATCTCACATTATGGAGCTGAGAGTCCTGCGCTTTTACACGATCTACATGATTGATCCTAGCAGACTGATTATTGGTGCTCGGGATTGCTCTCTTCCTTTTCCTTTGGAGATAGATAGGTCATGCATGTCATTGGACAGGAAATACCTCACAAAGACTTTACGGCTCCTTGTCTTCTCCTTATAATCCGGTATGTGGTTACTATATCCATAAAGATACCCACACCCACACCCACACCCACACCCACACCCACGATCAACCCAACCCTACTACAAACAAACGAAGCGCCCCAAGCTCTCACCTATCCCGGACCCACAGCTTCCCCCCGTCCCCTCCCTCTCTTCCTTCCTTCCTCCCCATCCCAACCGCCCAGACCCACTCACCCCCTTCTCTCCCACCCTCA
>JAABUP010005043.1_pt1 | contig 20724 bp, 17 predicted proteins | sample 5559201 | NCBI WGS metagenome assembly JAABUP01 (sample SAMN10711887, study PRJNA513373) | rock metagenome | isolation source: Antarctica rocks | place: Antarctica
TATCAGAATGCAGTGATCGATGAAGTGACCTTTTCGAAAATATCGGCACTGCATACTCTCACTGTATCTTGAAGAACTTTGTCTTGCCGATGATCGACTCAAGAGCGGCTTCAGAAAAGGGAAGTTTGTGATTGAGTTGACTGTTTTGAAATTGATCGTGCTCAATGAACTTAGAGATAAGGGGTACCTTGCCCAAGACAACAAGGATTGCAAATATCTTGCACTCACCCTTGAGAATCGTTTCTACTGTTTCATTCAGATGGTACGTTGCCAGGCCGCAATCTCAAAGGGTATCTTGAACCACATCTCTCATCATCAGACTGCACAATGCTCGTTGAGGAACGTAGAACCTGGACTGAGAATTCTTGCAGCGCAAGCGATTGATCTGCTCCTCAAGGCTGCTCATATCGGGTTGCTCTAGGTCAATTGACCAGAGCCATACAACTACAACCAAACACCTAAGTAAAGGCTGCCTATGACATAGCGCCAAATCGCACGAGAGGACTTGTAATTGAGAGGCCGAGAGCTACTGTACGACCAGAGAAAAGTCAGACACAGTAGTACTCATGACTGATCCAATCTCCGCCTAAAACAGCTTAGCATACCATCTTGGCGAGATGATAACAACGTCGAGGCGATGTGAGAAAGGCTCTGCGATGATGAAAAGGCCTTTACCTCCGTCAAATGTCGTGGAACAGTGAGAGCAAAGAATTCATCATTATCCTATATGTAAACGAAAATCAGCGCCATTGAGCATGTGATAGCGTCTAAGAAGAACTGGAATCACTCGCACTTCAACCTCAAAACCGCCACTTCCAAACAAGTTCCGAAGCAGCTGGGTTAGGCGTTCCTTGTCGATATATTGTTGTCGTAGAAGCTGGTTCTGCATGACCGTTGACTACTTCAAGCTGGGGGACGAGCTCCAGTTCGAGGTATGCACGGCATTCATGAGGTGTGTTTACTACCAGGTGGCTCGGAAATCTTTTCGACTGGGCCGGGCGGAGTCCCAGCAGATATATTGTAGAGCAGTCCCTAGAGTAAGGCTCCTCAGGAAGCCGCACAAGGCAAAAGCGGGGCTCAACGACAAGGCCGCAGCCACGTCACTGTGGGGACAAGGCTATGCTTCGCCTTGTGGTTTTGGATAAGAAAGCACGCCGTATCAGATGTGATATCCGTTTGGATCAGTCCCCTTGCTATCCCGAAGATCTAAATTGCTTGTTCTGGACTCTCGGTATGCGTGTCTCTGAGGTCGAGCGTCTGTGCGCCGGATGGGACACATGTCCCGCCAGTATAGATCGCTCGCCGATTAGCGAAGATAGGGAGTTGTATCTCCGCCGCCTTTTGGCAGATGCATCGCGATTATTTGCAGCTGATCATACTCATGTTGAGCAGATGCGATTGAAGAGAGATGGCGAAGGTGAGTTAACGCCGTTCAAGCGAAAGCTGGCGCTGATGTAAGCTCCCGTCTTATCGACAGAACCAGAGTCACTCCTCATCACAAGCGTTGATTCTCTCCATGATGTACTGCAGGTAAGACTATAGCTTTGTCTCGTGACTCAATCATGGATACCTTAGGCCCTGTTTCGTTCTTGACATTTGTTCAAGGGTCAGGACCTGATGAACCTAGACAGATAGCATCGACCGCTCAAACTCTTTCATGTGGGTGAACCATACCACTGTCATTTCAAGTTCGTTGGTGGTACTTAATATCCTAGTTACAGCATCATACAACAAGAGTACTCCTGGGGCCGGTTTCTAGTCAAAAGAGAGCTGTTTCAAAGAATCCTGAAGTTTTATAACGTATTCGCTCCGTACCTTGATTCCGTGCACGCATTTGGTTTCAAAATCGAGGAGGACGATAATGATTGGAGTGGTTTCCATCGACGTATCTCAAATGAGTACGAGAGCGAATGTACATCTCTTGGTCAGCATTTGGATTGAGAAAGCTGAGTAGGTCTCCTCCATATGCTCAACAGCTGATGAGCATGTATAGAACTATGCTACAATGTACGATACGTCGAAAACAATGGCCGAAGTTTGGCCAATCCCTGATCATTACGACAGATGGGCGTCTATCAACAGTATAATTATCGGACGCAGAAGTCGACTTGGATCCTACTTCAGCCTTCTGTGAATGTCCGCAGACTACTAGGCGAAACATTGAAGGAACATGCGAAAGACGCAAGCATTACAAGCAGTCACCCAATGGCAGTACACCTTCTTTTCCTCTTCTCTACTGCGAAGAATTGGAATGATTATATTGGGGCCCTACGGTCTGCATTGAAGGCATTGGTGAGCCAGGACAGTTCCAAAGTAGCACAGAGGGAATGTGCTGATAAATTCTCTGGACGAAAAAGCTTGTTTCTCACAGGTGGGACGCAAGCATAAGTACGATTATTCGGTGACTTTCGCCGATAGTCAGAAGCTACAGCTCCTTCGACAAAAGCTCTTGAGAACGATATCAATACTGGACTCCTGTCTAGGGGTCGTGAAAGGATGTCAGACTTGCTGTGTTGAATCGGATTCTCTCAATCCGACATTTTCCAGCACAGCAATCTACGCCGAATTCCAGACCTATGCGGAGCAAATAAGATATCATCGGGCAAACGCAACGAGTATCCTGGAGTACCTTCTCGGGGACTGTCAAACTGGTTAGTCTTACAGAGTTCGAGATCTGACGCCAAACGTACCTGCTGACCTGGTCGTGATGAGCTTCTCAAAATCCTAGAATATCGCAATGACGAGGCCGTTCACAAGACCGACCAAGCTATGCAAGAGAACCTCGAAATCCTAAAGCGCATTTCTTTCCAAAGTCAGCAAGAGAACAAAAACCTGGCGAAACTCGCGGGACAAGCGCAGAAAGATTCGAGAACACTTAAGGCTCTAACCTTGGTCGCGACAATGTACCTGACGGCAACCTTTCTCGCGGTAAACAGTTTCGATTTCACAGCGATGACTTGAACCTGGCTAATGGCCGTGACATGGCAGACTGTCTTCAGCTCTAACCTGGTGCAGTTGGTAGGAAATGGCCATCAAAGTGATCTTGACTCGCATTTTGTCATAGCAAAACAATTCTGGGTGTATGTGGTTATTACAGTACCACTGATGGCGTTGACGTTGGGGTTCACATTGTGGTTGAAGAGATGGTGATCAAGATTAAGACAATAGCGATCCGGAAAGGGGCCTTGCTTCGAAAGTCTCTAACTTACTCAACTTGTTCTGCTTTGTAATCTTTTTGACGCGGCAAAACCGTCTCGCATATAAGAGGGAATAGGAAAAGCAAGACGTCAACCCTCGACTCCACAGCACATGATAGGATTGGATCCCGATTATGCAGCGCCATCCGAATCGAGAATCGCGATGCGCATCAAAGCCCTTGAATCTACGGGTCGGTGCCGAGGCGTTCAAAAACGGCTTGAGCTCGCCTCGAGCCGCCACCATGTCATTGCAGGCTTCGGCCCCGCCGATCGGTGTGGGAAAGTCCTTTCTCATGGCGGGGGAGGATCATGCATGGGGATGCGGCGTGGTTGCTGCGCCGCGAGAACATGTGTCTTTTTGAGATCTTACGCAAAAAGGTATTGGATGGAGAAGGACGGAGTTATCCGAGATACAGCACTGTGCCGTATGCAAGCAAAGATACAACGCGCGTCGAATTACAGTACTGGAAATGATTGTCAATTGGTTAGAAGAAGATAGTCATATCACAAAGCCCTGCTTCAGCCCTGGTAACAGCCTTTCCATGCCCTGCCATCTCCACACGTGCCGTGCGCTTGCGCCAACTCGCGTGCGCTACTCCCTTGCGCCTCCATCGCCAGCCTCGTGCTCATTGGGCCCAAGCATATCATAAAGCGCAAGTGGCATATCATGCTCGCTTCCAATGGCCTTCAATTTCACACATCGGAGGCCCTCCCAGGCCACGAGTGTGGAGAACAAGTGTTGGCGGTCGATCAAAGGGACGGACATTTTTGTTGGTGCGTTGGACTCGATGCTACTCGTTCTCCCCGCCGCCTGTGAGCTCCCTGTATCAGCATGCGCTGGTTATGAAAAAGCATTGGGAGGAGTGAACTTACATGGCACTCTCCACAGTATGTGTTCGCGCTCCAGACCCAATTGGGACAATTCCATGCTAAGTAATTACGGCACCGAAAGCGGTAGAAGCCGCCGCTCATTGTAGCCTTTGGGGTCAGGAAGAGGGGAATAGGCTGTGGTCCGTGGCTCGAATGAACAGACCTAGGCTATGACGGTGTATGCTGACAAGATGATGATAGTGAAAGGAAGCTTGGAGAAAGCTGGACTGTGAGTCTTGCTGCTTGAAGAGCAAGACAGAATCGAAGACGAAATGGGTAGTAATATATACTCGAGTATCCGCTAGTTGCCTACCAAAGGAGGGAAAGCAAAATCAAACCCTCGTTGTTAGTTGATAGATACCCCTGGCTTTCAGGCTGCCATGGTGCTGCGCCGTCGGCTGAATAGATGACTCGCTGTCTGACCACTATTCTTAACTGGTCCTCAACAAACAGAGATCAGCCATAGAGAACGGAAGGAGGATAGAACAGTTGGGCTGTAACGGGGCTAAGGGAGCCAACATCGAGCTTAATGTTTGATAGAAGAAAATGTGATACGTTCGTTCACCGGGGTAGAATGGTGCAAAGCCGCCAGTGAACGGGGAGACAAGAGAAGAATGAGGAGTGGGCCCACTCATCGTCGGGCAATGCCATGCATTATTAGCAAGGGAAATGTTTGGTAAGTTGAAGCGGGAAAAGGGCATGATACGGCTTACAAAGACTGAGAGAGTCCTGTTCGGACACGTAACGGAAACAAATGAAAAGATGTTTCGGTAACGTGGAGAGAGTGTATGACAACCTTAATCCCTTATCTCGAACGCCAGTGACTGTTGCCGTTGGAGAGGTAGATGAGAGGTCGAGACGACCATCAATGCTGTGCCTCAAGCGTTAGACCTCCGGGCAATCCGGTGGGCTGACCGAGCAGCAACAATGGCATTCGGTTGAACGTCACCCACGTTGCCCGACCCAAACGGCATCTCTACCGATGCCCGATGGGAAGCAACTGGACGAATGTGGTTTGCACAGTGCCCTAGCTCATCGGAGTCATCATCTTGATGACGAAGCGTATGTGATACGGTAGTCCCTTTCGAGCAGAATTCTGGCTGGACGTTGGACGAACAAGCCTTTGCGATGCAACTTTGAACGCCAAATATGCTTGATAGATTGCGTGCTGACGGCCGGAGCGCCCATCGTTCAGATACAAACAATAGCCCTGTTAAGTGACATTCTTGCAGTGGTGGATTGACAAGATCAGATTGGCGAGATAGCAAAGATCACCGGCCGGTACAATCTCAAGAGGTGTGGAAGTAGACATTGGCATAGTTGTCGACTTCTCTGCGTGGCATTGAATCCATGTGATCTTTCCCCAAAGTCGCCGATAGCTCAGGGTCTGGCTTCTAGATGGCCTGAAGCACAAGTATCCCCTTCTCCATGGTTGTCATCCGCAGCTGTTCTTGTGGCTCGCCCCGAGTACTGTCTATACCGTCGTAACATTCTGGTCATGTCTTCTTCCAGTGAACGCAAGTTGATTCGGAGGGCGGCTCATCTTGGTCTTCGAAGGTGGACGAAGTAGGCTGCCTTAGCGTGCTCAAGGCAACTCACTTTCCTCTTGGAAGTCCATATTACTGCCCACGTTTGGCTTCGCGATTCAAAGCTCCATTTCGCAATGCTATCTTTCGTATTCGTACTTCGTACCGCATCATTGATTCTAGAACCTTACCACAGTAACAGTGCCACGGACGAGTGTCGGTCGTGGAACGAATGGCGGAAGACTGAGTAGGTCTCGTGTCTCTTGGACTGAAAGCTTGGCAGCATCTTCAACCTCGACTGGACTCCCTACAATGCTAATGGAGCGCTGAGTTACGAGCACAAAATGTGAGGTGCAGGTCGCAACCCTGATCCAATCCCCCCCCCAGCACCATTTTACTACTCACAGACAACCATCACACCTGAACGTAAAGGGATACAACACCGAAGCTCCTGGTTGATACCAAGTTTGTAGCTCGTCTATTTCGATATCTCTAAGGTCAAGCAAGCATTGATAAATCTCACGTGAAGTACCTATCTCGTGGTCCTAATCGTCGCATCCTTTGACAGGCCTAGACCACCACGCCGTCTCATGTCCAACCCTGGCGGCATCAACGTCGATAAGCATGGGACAAGGACATGGGCTTTGGGGCGGCACAGCATGCGATCGTCCCATACAATACAATTGACTTCTACACACATTTCCAAGATGTATTCTTACGTACGCAGGGTACTCCGCACGGGATCGCTCAACACCATCTCTCCCGGTTTCTCCCTTGTCAGACTCGCTTCCGTTCACTGTCCTGCGGAGTTCTTGCCCATAAAGCGCAAGCTCCAGAGGTAGATACTTGTTTACACTGCAGGTGTGTACCTTGAAGTTTAGACCATTCCTAAGGTACCCCGCAAAGGACCAATTTAAGTCTACCCAGTAGCCGATAAAGAGTGAAGTCGAGATCTAAAATCCAATATCAATGTCATGACGGGCGGAACGGACCCTTTTAGCACTTCTACCAATGCTTCTCTGCAGCCTTCCACGTCGATCATTCGCTCCATTCCCACTGCTGCAAGGTAGGGTGCTGTAGAGTAGCTTTTTGCCATCCCGAGGGTACCCCATGCACACGGATTGCAAATCATCGGGGTATACGGTAGAGTACAAGTCCACGGTACCTATCGTCAGCAAGCTTCATGGCCCATACCGGAGTACATGTACAACAAAGTACTTACTTTAGGTACTCGGTACCTTACTGAGACTAAGGTAAGTATGGTTATCGGATAAGTTAGCATCAACAAGCTTTGCCGGCGCGCGTGATAGCTCGGTGTAACGGTGCATCCAATTTCTGTGCGAATGGCGGTGATCGATCGCTGACTGCCCTCACTTGTATGTCAACCCTCTTGGAAGCTGGTCACAGCATATGATTACAACTACCTTACTCTTCGTTGTCCGTGGCGAGTTGGCATGTGCTTGCCGCGCTGATAAGGAGACTCCCCGGTCATCGATAGGCTGTATTTACTTTACGTATCCCAGCCGAAGAGCGATCTGATCGTTCAAAGCTTCATTGTTACATCTGCGGTACTCTACTGTGCTCCGACTGCATCCATATCACTGTTGGCTTTTTACCTCATCTTCGAAAGCCGGACGCGCATCATTCAATGCCTTGTTGATCGCCTGTCCCTGAATAGTCATCATCTCGACATCATCCAGAATGTCAACGCCTTCAGAGCCAGTCGCGTGCCCGCCGACTTCGAGCAACGTTGACGCCACTGCGCCACGCAAGCGACGAAGGAGAGCTCCTGCTACAGGCGCAGCCGACGATTGTTTTGCATGCTTGGATAGAAAGTCAAAGTGTGACCGCCGTAGGCCGTACTGCACACAATGTTTGGACCGGGGAAAGGATTGTTCTGGATACAAAACTACATTGACGTGGGGTGTTGGCGTTGCCAGTCGTGGGAAGCTTCGAGGCCTTACGCTGCCCATTGTCCAGAAGGCAGCACCGGCAGCGAAAGACCAAGCTCATCGATCTCGATCCTCTATCAGCCGTGCGCCAGGAGCTCGAAGTCCGACGCGGGCGCTTCAAACCCCATCCGAAAGTCACGCGCAATCTACAACAAGTGCTGGCAGTCCTGAAAGAATTCCAGCAACTTATGACTTTGTCAGTATCGGACCTGCTACATCCTCTTCAGTGCATCCTGTTCCCTCAGCGCATCAGACTTGGCCTATACCTGGCTTTCAGAGCCAATGGGTAGGATCGCAGAAGCACAAGCCAGGCTTACGTCGTCAGTCTTTACGGCCTTTGACTGTGCCTGTGGCTAGCTCTTACCACGATCTTGGTGTCTCAAGGTCTGCTCCTTTTTTTGGAGGGTACAATTTTCACGGTTACACCTCTCCTGTCGAATACCCACATACGCCGGAAGATTTTATTTTTACTGCTGGACCTCTACCCTTCTACAAGGACTTTCTACCAGACCAGCGTGTTGGGATCAATCAAAGTGAGGGTCTTGGGTTCGACGGTCATGGGCCGAACGCTTGGCCTTGTGGCAGTATGAGTTCAAGCCTCAGCTCTGATCATAGCAGTCACAACTTCGCCATTGATGACCTACAGCATGAGGAAGAGACGGGCGTCTATAACACAGTAGCGAGAATTTTGGATGGTACGGTGGGTGTGGATCAGAGCGTGCGAAACACTGAAGATACCGAGGATGAGCCCAAAAGCAGCAACACTACTCCCAGACCTTCATCCGGAAATCTCGTCTCCACAGCGTTTCCAATAGGAGACGCTTCCTCTCGGATTGCCTTGACATTATCGAGATCATTACCTTCACTGTCCATTGGCAATACGCCGCGACTTCAGTATCTCATCGATTACTATGACGCAGCTATTGCGCCTGTCATTGTGGCTTTCGATGGCCCCACCAATCCATACCGGACTCACATTTTGAGATTGGCAGTCGGGAGCGAAACACTGCAACATGCTATTGCGGCTCTTTCAGCCAGCAATCTCCGGACTAGAGAATACAACAATGCCATATTGGCCCATCGAAAGGCACCAGCTCAGATCGGCCACGCCTCCATTGATCCCAATCCAGGATCCTCAACTGCTGATAACAGTATAAACAGTAGCTTTGCTGACTATCAAGACGCTGGATTGAGCAATAAAACACCGTCTCAGGAAGAGCTTCACCATAAGCGCGTTTCGGTCCTGTCGCTGAACGCGCAACTAGCCGATCCTTTACGAAGGAAAGACGACTGCATCTTGGCAACGCTCTTAATCTTATGCTTATATCACGTCTGTGATACTGGTGTGGCAAAATTCAGAACCCAGTTCGCAGGAGTTAAGAAGATATTAGGATTGAGGAGTGGTAACGGCAGCGTGTCGAAGGAAACGAATTGGCTGACGACAATGTTCACATGGTTCGATGCCATGACTGCGACTGTCAATGATCGAGAAGGGCAATTGCAAGGGCCTCATTTGGACCTGGCCACCTTTTCAGGCGACGAATGGGCCTTGGAAAACCTTGCAGGTTGCGATAGACAACTCTTCAAGACTATTGCCAAGCTGGGACGTCTCAATCTCCTAAGCCAAGGTAGACAAGTTGATGGTGGAGACCTTCCGCGTCCGCAGCCATTCCCTATTCCTAGAGCCGCTAGCATATCGAGGCAGGATTACTATAGCATGAACCACAACCGCTTCGACGGCAACGGCTGGGCAACTCTTCTCGACGACGAAGACCTAATGACAGACCAAGACGACTCACAAGCACAATTCTGGAAAGAATGGAGCCAAATCCGCACCGAGCTGCACGACTGGGAACTGGACCCACCCCACATATCTTCTTCAAATCGTACTCTACACATCGACCGCCGCGACCTCTCACACATCTCCGAATCCTTCCGCTACTCCGCCCTCATCTACACCGAACGTCTTGCATACCCGCACCTCCCTTCCCTACACCCCAACTTCCAGAACCTTGTCGCGCAAGCTCTCTACCACATCACGAGCGTCAGATCAGATGTCTTCCTCCTCTGGCCGCTGTTCATCACAGGCACCGAGTGTGTCAATGAGCATCATATGTCGATTATTCGTCAGCGTTGTTTGCATATTCAGAAAGATTCGGGGTTCTTTAATAATATTTCCGTATTGGAGCTTTTGGAGAAGATTTGGCGCGATGATAAGATCGAGGAGCAGGAGATAATCAAGACTGAATTCAACGGGAATTGGAATGCGAGGAGGATGGTTGGTGGGCAGAAGTTTAGGTGGAGGAAGGCAATGGAGAGGCCTGATGGGGAGTATATTGTTATTTAGTCCGTCCAGGCGAAAGAGAAAGTGAAGAACTTGTCAAATATCTTCCCTTCGGATAGGGTAGAATGAATTCCATCTCGTACCACAAGGCGCGCTACACCACCACTAAGCATATGATATGTTGTCAATAGGCGAGGAGGGGCACTCAATCGATGTCTTCGCCCAGGATAGAATAAGGTAGGGTAGGGCAGCAATGAACTCGATCTCATACCATTCCCCGCGCTATACCCACCATCCCGCATCCACCACTCCGCACACAAACCAGCCTCGATACCACTCTCACCCCACATCTACAACCAAGCATATCAATATCAATTAAGAAACAAAACCGACATCCATTCACCCCTCTCCAGACATCGAAACAACCACACATCCGATACAGTATTCACACACTAGCCTAACAAACCCCCAGCACTCCCCCCACCCACATCCCACCCCAACCCAGCGCTCAACCCATACTCGAACACCAAACTCTCACCTAGCCTAGACACCCACCTCCATCAACCCCACCACCTTCAATACCCCTTGCCTCGCCTCTTTCTCCATCATCCAGACCCTCAACTTCCTCCTTCATCACCCCCACCCCTCTCAGTTCCTCAACCTTGTCAACCACTCCGCCTCTTTCCCTTTCGATTCACCTCCTTCTTTGCATCCCCTCTGCGTCGGCGATCGTGCTGTTGCACAAATGCCGGAGCGTTTGGTCGCGAGATGCGCTAGCACGAGTGAGAGATTGGCTTTACTACCTACTGGTTGGCTGGGTGGGTGGTTGGGTGAATTGGATGATGGGGTGTAGTTGTGTAAGTTGTGTAGTTGGTGTGCTACGGGTGTTTACGGAGTTTGGATGATGGTGATGGGATTTCCATGCATGTCCGAAGGAGGCACACAGAATCGGAGTTGAAGATTCCGCTTGTCAGTTGGCTTGTGGGTGGGCCTTGACGCAGATTCTGTTCTCTACTCTACCCTTACAACTAGCTCGGTATCATTGCCAGGAAGATCGGAGTCTGTCATATATGACCGACATCCAAGAGGATAGATGGCGAAGATGATAGGATGGCGAAGGGGAGGCATCCGGGTTACAAGAATATCATCGGATGTTGGTGATAGAGCTTGCTGCCTCAGTGTGTTGAGGTCTCTGGACAACACAACACAACACTAACCAAATGATCTGACAGCGACCGCGATTCTTATCACACACGCTCTTTCAATCAGCACGACTCTCTGTCAATCAAAAACAGCCATGTATGAATCTCTCCTCGTCCACCCCAAGCCTCCCATCCAGCAAACAAGACCGGCCCATGCCTTCTATCCTATGCCTTCTATCGAAGAAATGTATCAATCACAACTGCGAAAGTATATCTCCATCCATTTCTTCATTTCTCTGCGCCACGAGGATAGATTTTTGCGGGTGGATAAGTGTGGTTTTATTGGCGGGGTTGTTGATGCCGGAGATGGAATCGTCCATCCCATGTTGTGGGCGTGCATGATAGCTGTTCTTTCGGAAGATCTGATGTAGCCGGCCGGTTCGGGTCTGCCGGCGGCCTTTTGTCGCCTGTCTTCGTCGGGGCATGATTTCTGTAGAGTACTTAAGATATGTCCAGTTGGGTGTCTTATGTGTCTTGCAAGTCGAGATTTCGCGCCATCTTGGTACCAAATAGCATGATGGAAGGGCGGCGATTCGCTGATCCGCGGACTCTACCTTCGAGACCATGACGTTGAAATGCTCCACCTGATATCAAGAGCACTTCCCCTGCTTCGTCAGTGCCATCCATTCCCAGATCAGATCGCACAATGCCGGTCTCTCCTACACAACATCTCGTCTTTGTCCCTGTTAAGAATCAATCGCACAAGCTCTTCTAGAATGGTGCTCCTCCCATCAACGACGACGCCTGCGTCGAGAGCGGCTTTGCGTCCGTACCGTACTAGCGCCTCTTCGCGTCTAGACGTAATATCGGAAAGATCGTGAGCAGGAGCATAGTGCATGTGATAACGGAGGAAGTGTGGAGGTTGATCACCAAGAAAGCCACCACATGTGCGTTTACGGGCGGGAGGATTGGGTGCAGCTTGTTTTGCACTTTGGAAGCCCTCAAAGCGGGATTTGGACAGCGGTTGAAGCTTGGGTGCTCGGAGTGACTGGGTTAGTCAAGTTCAGGCGATGCTTGTTTCGGACTTGGATTGTGTTGTCAAGCTCACTCGAGAATGGGAGAGGCGGGCTCTATCATCAGTAAGTAGTGACGGCAGATGACACGATAAGATTGTGGTAAAGGATTCTGCTAGGACAAGGCTTGCAGTCTGTGCATCTTTGCCTCCGTGGAGGATCGTCGGTGATGTTGATGGTTTTGTCAAAGGCGAGATGAAGAGGCATATCGTGCCGCTGTACGGAGGTTTTGCGGGAGCTGATCGGCTCAGGAATAATTCCTGGTAATCGGGAGCGTAAAGGATCGCCGCTAGACGTTTGAACGTTATAGATTAGTCGGAAGTATACGATTTTGTAGACAGGCTTGAATTGTGTCTGATACGCCGACAGGCATATCTCCTCCGGGGTGACCTTCTGCTCAAAGTGAATACGTTTTTGCTGAAAGGTAAGGGCTTGAATACATTGCAGTCTTGATCACTAACCCCCAGTCGTTGGCCATAGATTATCATTGCAAACCTGTGAATTAAATAATGACATACTAATAAACAAGGATGATGGTAAGAACCTAACCCACGTAAAAATCGTGCACCAAACACTCTTTCTCTTCTCCGTAAGCTCATCAGATGATCTCCTCACGCAATCGCGATACAGTCTTATGACCAGAGCACTGTTTGTTGGAGCTCCAGGATAGGAAATGAGGACCTCGGACGATCATGATAGAGATAGAAAGAGCCAAGAAGAGCGCACAGCTGCACAAAGTCAAAGCTGTCTTCATCCATGACATCCATAAACAGCTCCAGAACCTTCCTTGCACATGTCTCTTACAAACAAACAAGTCCGCTGATACGGTGTTGTCTTTGGATACTCGTCCCAGCCTATACCAGCAACACAATGCTGAGACTATGAGCATTTAGGCTAGGAGACCATGCTCTGACCGGCGGACGAGGTCGGCGTCCTTGACTCGGTTTTGTTGAACTCTTGATTTGGGCTCATCAGTTACGAGAAAACCCCAGCGTACAATGAAGGAGTACGTCTCGGGTGTCTCGCAAACTTTGGGAGGCAGTCCCAAGTCCAGCACTTCAATCACAAGCATCAATCTTTCAGGTGCCCGAGTCTGGGTGTAGATCCCATGAGCTTGACTTCTTGGCATGGCAAATGTAGCGCGACGTGCAATATCCGGTGAGTTTCGACGTCCGAAAATCTTGATCTGGTTGGACATGACGCTCTCCCGTGTCTGCTGACGATTCAATATCCTCGGTATGGCTGTAGCAGCCTTTGTTTCGCCAAAACCCGGAAGAGCTGACGTTGGCGACTAAAGTACTCTGTCATGGCCAGGGCTGACGATGAGCCTCTCATGTCTCGATGTCGCCCAATGCCGTAGCTCCTGCTGGTTCCGGTCCACGAAACATCTCTCACGCTGTATGTCCCGTAAAATAGTTCGACATACTATACCTTTTGTACACTTGAAGTGAAGGTTGGTCGTTGACCTTGCCATCGCCGCGGTCCATTCAGGATGGATAGTCTCCCTTGAGAGCGGATACTGTTGCTTCCGGCGCCCGTGGGTGGTCATTGTTGATCGCGTAGGAGCAAGAGCTAAGGCGGAGTGTAGCTGTGAGCAAAATCGATCAGCTTGAGGGTCATCATTGCTGTTGGTACGGTGGAATGTTTCAAGAGCATCGCGTGACGTTGAAGATGTTGAGTCCAGAAGGAGAGGCCGTGCAGTCTAGGGTTTCAGGAGTCAGCACTAATTGTTATGCAAATAAGAGTTTTGATGATTGTCTGGAGATCAACCTCCGTTCGGCGTATCAGCCGCAAGCGCCCCAATCTTCCATCATTCTAGAAGAACTCAGCCACTGAAATCGGTACACGCGACCGTGAACCCCACGTGCTTGTCGTGTTGGACCCTCATTGTGGCGCTTGCTCATGGTTTGCTTGAGAAACTCGGCCCAAGTTACGAGTACGTAGCACTTCTATGTCGTCATCGATAGTTGAGTTGCCATGAACAGCGCCCCGGAGAATCCCTCACACATCTCGAGTACACGTATGGTTCATCATGTAATAGGCATGGAATTTCGCACACGGCATCTAGGGCAGGCCAGGGCAGAACAGCTTCTTGGTTGATGATGTTGCCACGTGACAACCCTGTTTGTTCGTACCACAGACGAAATATCATGAGATGGGTCTACCACCGGCGTTGTATAGGTAGGTAGCATCCGGCAATATACCGTTACACAATGTGAAAGGAGTTGGTGACGATCCTCCAAGACGTCATCACGCCGGCTGGCTAGTCCTGTGCGTAACGAGGCTCTTTCGGAATACTGTTGAGGCTTTTTAGCAATAATAACCTGCGACAATCTGGAACGAGAGCCAGTTTCAGCGTTGCTTCCGAACGTCCTGCCGTGAAAAGCCCGCGCGATCGCCTAGAGCGTGTGGAGACAGCTTAAAATAAGACAAGAATATACCGCCGTTGCCGATACGAGACATAAGCCCATGATGACGCAGTCGACAATATTTTTTGATACCACTAAATGCGGCTGTTGAGGACATCGCCGATATGAAGGTGAACACCCTACCCGATGCAATAAACTTAGTCGCTATGTCTGATGAAGGAGTTGGGCAAGAATGTGGGAAGCCTCACCATTTTAACACCGTCGCGAGCGACATGCCCTAAACACCAGGCCGTAGGATGAACAACCCGGCTTGAAGCAACCATGGCATGGAGCTCCATGTACCGCCAACACCGCGCTGTTAATCGCAGCAAACTAGTAGAAACCGTCTGCGGGAGCTTTGGTGTCTACAGACGATACTCGATGTTGCCATGAACGTTCGAGTCCGCCACGGGTTGAAACACTCCCTTTATGAAGCCGTTCTTGCCGGGGGCTAGGGGTGTCTTGAGAGAATGGTCTATAGTACGTATAGAAGGCTTAAAAGCCGATCTGAATCATATACGGCACCGTCCATGGCCAGTTTCGGAACAGGGCGAAGAAGAGACAATACTTCATCCGGAACGCAAGTGAACGCAATGAGGAACGAATATCTGAGAACATCCGTTAACAGTTATCGAAAGTGTGAAGCAGCCTTGCTCACTCCATGAGGTGCAGCAATCTCTCTGTCAGAATTATCGAAGCTGCCAGAGAGAAAGCAAGCACCGCCGCTTTGAATCGTCCCCAGATATAATGGTGGTCAATTTCAGGCTAAAAGCTTGGATAAACGCTGCAGCGAGACACCGCCGAGGCCAACGCACTGCTTCCGACCATTGATCTCCGTCAGCTGGCCAGCCACCGGGAGGTACGAGCGACTTTGAGTTGAAGGCAGGCGACCGTAGTATCCGCCTATGGTAAAACGTGAGACGACCGTTCCTTCGAAGATCCACATATCAGTAATGAGTTCACTTTTACCAGACTAGCCATGTAGCTGCCGAAGGCCAGGTTAATGAAGACTTTAATCACTAATTGCCCAGCCATCACACCTACTAACGGCCTTCAACCTGTATTTACGGAGACTTTGTGGAGACTTTGACACCGAACAAGAGGAATCAGTTGGTCATATCCCGTCAGAGCGTTACCGAGAGACCCATAGAAACATATCGAGCAGAGTGGATCGGTCCGACTCATGCAATCTGGGCATGCAGGGTGAATACGAAGCGGTTTGAAGCTTCATTCCCAGCTAGGTTCTTTTATCTTTCGCCAACACAGCCCCATCCGACGTCTGCTTCGTTGCCGGTTCTCACGGTCTACGGCCAGCGCCATCACAATGTTCTCGGCATTGGAGATCCACGCCCGTATTGTATTAAGGGTTGAAAGAGCGGAAGTATGAGTAGAGATGAGCGAGAAACGTAAGAGATGAGCGAGAAACGTTGTAGCTTTGAAAGACTACAGTCCGTGGCTCCAGCCCAAGATGGCTGGGACATGGTCTGTAGAACCTGAGAGACTTACGCTCCTCGAGCCAGGTCCTCTCCTTATCCGTTGTTGTGAGGGAGATTCCTAGTGTATACCTAATCGTACGAGGCATGTTGTCTGCCCGTGGCTGCGGATCCGGATTTACTTGGCAGTACCCCACTCCTGATCTGTGTACATGTAGGAGAGAATCGTTCCAATATCGAACATTGACCATGTGATGGACCCCTACCCCCACGTCAACCCGGTTTCATTGTTTTCCGGGTGTCCGAAACCGCCAATAATAATAGTAACGCTAAGTGGATCGCCCTCGTGGGTTTCGAGTTTTTCGGTGCAGAGGCTGAAACAAAGTTAGATGTTCGCGGTCCAAATCAACAACGACATATGTCAGCATCGGGCTGTGCCGGTGGAGATCAGCTCGATCCAACGAATCTAGAAAAATCGATATTTACTGGAAGGGGAAAATGATAAATATCTTGACTGGAGGGGAAGAATGAGTTGTATTCTTCGGCTTGTCCTATAAGAAGCTAAAATAATCTTCGAGATGAAACATGCATTCATAACAACGCCTCAGTTTACACCGAGACCGCCCCGATACTGCACAGCCCTGGGAGAATAAGAATCGTATTTCGAAACTTGCAGAATTACGTTAGAAGAACGGTCAATTCAAAGAAGGTTGAGGAGGTCATAGGGTCCTTGTCATGTATATAATGGACCTTACACCGGCCGGAACCATCTACTCAGCACCAACGAATCCGAACCCCAATCCACTCCAATAGACAGCTCTATCCATCTCCTCAATATCAAAAATGCGGCTCCCGACTCTCTTCGTGGTCCTTGGCGGTGTCTTGATGACAGCCAACACCTCTCCAGTTGAACTTGAGCTCTATCGAGGTGACCCCACAGACCATGCTGTTTCCTTGAACATTAGCCCAAAGTGCGCCGTGTGCATTGCGCAGTGTGTTGGTTTCGTGGTTCTCTGCAGCGTTGCGTGTGGGCCCGGAGAAATTTTTACGCCAGCGGCTTGCGCAGTATGTTCACAATCCTGGAATTAATGGCCTGTTTCAAACCCACATTGCTGACAGAAGTGGTGGTGGTCCAGAACTGCCTTGTCATTGCGGGCGCGTCGCAGCAGTGCATTCAATGTGTAGAGAAATGTGAAAAAACAGAGCCTAATGGTATTGATGGTGGCGCTTTGGTGACGAATTGCGCCACGTTCCAGAACCGGTAACGGCGACCTCTGGCCATGATCTCAATAGAGGGCTGATTGAGATATCCTGCAGATGCACTGGTTCTGGGCCCGCTTCCGGCTTTGGATTTCTCCCTGCCGGATTATGTACGATCCCCAAGTACGCAGGGAAAATCGATAACCACGGTAATGTTTCCTTTCTTGGGGAGCAGCACCTTCTGAGATTATGAGCTGATTTGAGACTGCTTGATAGGTGGGGAATGCTCCGGGAAGGCATCGGCTTGCGACATCAGCATTTCTGCAAATCCAAGCTGTCGTCCGATGTTGGTGCCTGGTCACATGATACGGAAAGACATCGCTACGGCTTGAGTAGCGGCTCGAGCGATAGCTTTTTTCAGTGCGGACACCGTGGTAGCGAATCGCAAGAGATGTAGAGATGGAAGGTTGGGCAGTGTTGGACATACTCTCTTTCTCGAGCGCTGTTGGGATGAAGCGAATAAGATAGACGAGGAGGGCGGACAATTGCCATATTAGGGAGGTTTTGCAACCGAAACACTTTTATTTACACTTTTATTTAAACTTCTAGAAGTGGTTAGCGTATGCACTAGGCCTAATCAGGACATATAAAAATGCGGTGACATTTATATGCATATAGCAGTAATAGTAATAATAAACACCACACCATGAATACTGATGATGAATTGGTTCTTGCTCTTTTGCTATATGTTTATATACTTAAATACATTCAATTAGAAAGGCTGCGGCACCTCTACATTCCTCTCATTGAATATTAATTGTTCAAATTCTCTTTGAATGCATAAGACAAAGAATGACAACATTGTATGATGAGGTAGGTGTCTTTCTTCTATATATACAGTCATTAATAGTATTTATTAGGTTTACTAAACAAGAGATTCACATCATTCTTCTGTTTTTAAACCTTGAATCTATTCAATGACAGACACAATACACCTTCTTTCTCAAGCTAGTTCTTAGCCTTGTTCTTGTTTGTCTGTTGTTTTCACAGTGACTATTCAAACTTACACTCTTTTTTGAACAATCTGTGGCTTACCTATTCATGATTTACACAGATACAATTGAGTATTTGTGCTGACAATACAGCAAGATGCTCTGTTGACATTCTATTCTACAATATCAACATCTACAACAGTATTCTCAGACAATAAAAAGAGTTAATGAATGAAGAGAGCAAGAAACAATTTGAAGGTTTGTGAATGAGACGTTTCAAAAAACCTGCTGCTCTCAAAAAGAGCAGCAGGTAATGTACTCAGAGTATAAGAGGCATCACAGCTTCAAATATCAGACAGTGATATGTTCAGACAGCTTAATTGAATTGATTGCAGGTCCCTATGAAGAAAAGATTAATGATCACATCATTGTTTAAAACTTCAGTCTGAAACAGGACCTTCAGCAGGTCTGTAATGGTCAGAGACAGCTGTTTTTGTTTGAAGATCAGGCCTACAAACATCTAGATGAAATCTTTGAGCCTTATTGAGAAGAAAGAACTCTCACTGACAACAAAGTGGCCTTTAATCACCGTCTTTCAAGTATATGAATCATGATTGAACAGGCATTTGAGCAGACCCAAAATCTATGGACCTACAACGCCTTTGAAATTCAATTGCATTCTGGACTGCAGTCAGTGGCTGCTTACTACTTAATAAGTGTTTTATTAACCAACTGCTACACATGCATACATGAGAGTAGTGCAGCTAAAAGTCAATTTCTTGTTCTGCCTCCTTCTATTGAGAAGTATTTAATATCAGACTAAGTTTCTTCTCTTTTCTTTTCTTTTCTTTTTAGTGCTTGTAATATAGCTGACATGTCTTTTTCTAGCCTATTCAAACGGCTCAGAATCTTTGAGTCTTTCATGCTTTCTGTCATCCTTTCTGCCGTTCTTTCTGCTGTTCTTTCTGTCATTCTTTCTGTTGCTCTTTCTGCTGTTCTCATGTCTTCTGATTTGTTTTGATGTTGACTTCACACAGTAAGCACCTTCACATACTTTGTCAGAGTCATTTTGAGGCCTCTGATACTGATATCATTGATGATGACAGTCAATGATTGCCGCGTTCAGCAAGGTCATTTTGAACATTGTTGTTTTAAACAAGAGGCAGTAAAGACTGCTGAGATGATGAAGGTACTGTGAAAGGAAATAGAAGGTGGTATACTGGTTTGAGTTTTCTCTGAATCCTCAGAGAATGAAATAAAAGAAGAGGAGAAGGAGGAGTATGAGCGTTTATAGCTCATACACTGCATTAAGTTGTCCCTCATCCTTTCTTCTGTTTGAATCTTTTTGATCTGCTGTTTAACCGTCTTCTTCTTCTTTTCTGAGTCATGATTATGACTATTGACAACAGTTATTCAGTCATCAATTGCCTTTATAAAAGTGCTTTCTTGATCTTCATCCTCTGTTTCAAGCATACTCAAATGAACTAATCTTTCTTCTATTAGTTTATTGACTTGTCATTTCAGATTGACATAATCCTGTTTCTTGTCCTTGACAAATTGACATCATATATCAGCTCAAAAGGTCGTACTATTCTTCTGCAGACCATATGCTAACTCATTCTTTAAACATAGTTGCACTAAAGATGTGTCCTTATTCTCTGTCAATCATACACCTCTGACATCTTTTAAATTCAATTTCGTTCTTGTATTCAACATAATAAATGCAGCAAGGGTGAAGGACTCAGTGAAAGAAAAAGCAATAGATTGATATAAGAGAAGAGCAGAATCAATGAATATATTAAATGAGGTGAGAGATCTTGAAGAATGAGAAGAAGACTCAGAGGTTGTGGATCAGGTGAACTGTCTGATATCAGATTCAGTTAAGACAGAGAAAGGACTCTGACAATCTGAAATGTTAATTTGAAAGCTATTTTGAGACATTTTTATAGGGTTATTTTATATCATCACAGCATAATGAAGACTTGTCATTGCACAGTGATGAACTAAAATATATGTTTAACCTATTCTATAGATCGCTATACCTAATTAGTGAGGTGTTTTTTGCTTACACTTGATGTAAGCAAAAAACACCTCAAGACCCTTGTGACTGCCTGATCTGAACAGGCTAACCTATTTAGTGAAGTGTAAATAAAAGTGTTTCAGTTGCAAAACCTCTCTAATATTGTTAATAGTAGTCTTCTTACTCATAAGGTACCTTCAGATTTGGTTGACTAATAACCTTAGCAAGTCACATGAGATGCAATGGTCAATTTCATCAAAGAAGATACAAAGTTACAGAGATACAAAGTGCAAGGAAAAGTACAAGGTAACATTGCAACATTAGAGAATCAGTGAAATCAACGAAGACTTCATCAAGAGTTTTGATTGCTGCACCCCTGATACCTCATCTATCTTGTATCAGAACACTTAACCACCTCACTTACAATAATTCACACATCATGTGACTGTAACTCTCTGTAACGCTCTGTAATTTGCTTCTGTAAATGAGGAATTGCTCTGTAAGTCTGTAAAAATATTTAATCTATGAGAGTTTCTCTATCTGCATTCATATGAAATACATGCAGATAGATAAATCATTAACTCAGCTGAGATTTGAACTCAGAACTTATGATAGTATTTAACTACA
>JAABUP010005044.1_pt1 | contig 20721 bp, 17 predicted proteins | sample 5559201 | NCBI WGS metagenome assembly JAABUP01 (sample SAMN10711887, study PRJNA513373) | rock metagenome | isolation source: Antarctica rocks | place: Antarctica
GGGTATCGGCCGGGGGCGGTCCCTCACTCCATTGTGCTGTTTCGCCCTCGTTGCAAGCGTTCTGGGCCACAGTGGCCCGCTGCAGCGCAGCACAACCGGAGGGTTCGATGCGCGCACGTACCGAGGTCGCCGGCGGCGGCTCGTCCGGGCGCTCACAGCCCGCGGGGTGGGGGCTGCCACGGTCGCGGCGGGCATCGGGCCGGTTGGCTCAGCGGCGCGGGCCGCCGCGGTGCCCATCATCCAAGTCGGCTGTGTGAATCCGCCCACCGAGCCGGGTGCGGCCACGTTCAGGGTGACGCCGAATGCGAGGCGTGGCGCCGAGCTGGCTTGCGTGGCGGGGCCGGACGGTCTGTCCCCTCGCGAGGCGGTCGCCTACGTCCATGGGCACTACGACCCGTGGGCCGTCGAGACGCCCCCCTGCGCGAGCCAGAAATGCAGCCCGCGTGCTGTGGGGGGAACTTTGCGTGATCGGAGTTCTGAGGCCAAATGTAGCAACGGATGTAGCAACGCGGAGCTGTTCGGGGTCGTTCGTCCCTGATCGTCCCCCCTTTGACCTGCGCAAACGGACAAGGACGAACCGTTGCGACCCGCGTGCCCCGAACTACGGATCAGAAGGTTGTAGGTTCGAATCCTATCGAGCGCACTTTGTGATGTCGCGGAGCACTTTGCCGCATGTGCAGCACAGAGTCTTGGACGGCCGGCCAGTGGCCGGAGCCGCATCCAGTTGGTGTTCTGTCTTTTGGGTTAGGTCGATGTCTTGATAGACAGATCTAGCCCGGCTCGTTAATCTGGATCTAGGGGCGACTACCGTATGGCTCCACTTCGGCCGTAGGCCGCTCGGAGTCTTCAGCGGTGCCGGTTCGATAAGTCCGTACCGGCCCGCCCGTCGTTCACTTACATCAAACCGACGAGGGGTTGAGCCGCTCGGTAGCTCCCTGGACTCATAACCAGAGGTCACAGGTTCTCGGGCCGGGCAGCCCGTGGAGGCCCGCGCGACCCATCAGGAGTTCGATGGAGCCACGACCCACGACCAGGCCGCGACCGAGAGTCAGCTCGGCGTAGACCCGACGAGCTTCGTAGGTCTGGAAGGAGTCGGCGTGGACTTGCCGGATGACGTCGGTCAGCCACGCGTCCCGGATCGCGCGTTCGGAGGGCGGCCGGCTGCGCCAGGCGAAGTAGCCCGCCGCGAGACCTCTAGGAGCCGGCTGGCTCGCTCGATCGAGACGCCCTGGCTGGCAAGTTCACCGATCAGGGCGAAGCGATCTTTTGGGGGCACCACCGGCTTCCATCGCTGGGCGGCCTTGTTGGGGATGAGTACTTCCTCTTCGAGCTCGCGGATCCTGCGACGAGCGGCCGCGAGTTCGTCCGCTTGGGGGCTGGACCGGCCAGGCCGGGTGCCGGAGTCGATCTCTCGTCCTGCGTACGCCAGGTGTAGATCAGTGGCCTCACTGAGCTCGAGTTCAAGAGCGACGTGTTGGATGCTCCGACGGGCCTTAACTAAGCAGGGCCAGGGATCGGGCCTTGAACTCGAGTGGGTAACTCTTCGGCATGAAGATCCTCTCCAGAGGGGGATCAGAGCATGCAGACTCCAAAAACTCGACTCAATGCAACCCGTGGCACATTAGAGCCTCGATCAGACCCAGGGCGGTTCACGATGAGACTCGGGGCACTGCTTGCTAAAGGCATCGACACGTTTGGCTCTCGTTTTGCTTGGCGCCCCCGATAGCGCTCGGTCCTGGGGAAGCAGCAAGGCTGGAGCGGGCCTGGGACGGCTGGGGTGTGACGGCAGCAGTCGGCCCGTTGGGCTCTGGCTGCGGCGGGATCCCTCCTGCTTGAACCGCGGGACAGAAGATTCCGCGTGGACGCCCGGGCGTCGAGTCGGGTCTTGTCGGCCCCGCGTGGGAGGCTGTACCCATGCCGGTGAAGCCAGGATCGAACGAGGCCCTGGGGGCTCTTGAGGGCCGCTTCGACCCGGCTTTCACTGCGGCGCTGGCGCTGCGCGAGAAGCAGGTTCAGCAGAGCTACCGCCCGATCATCAGCATCCACAAGTGGTTCGCACGCAGGCCCGGCTCGTTGTTCCGGAGCCTGTTGCTGGGTGAGTTCGGGTCGGGCGAGATTTCGGATGAGTATTGGCGGGGCCAGCAGCTCAGTGGCACCATCGCCGACCCATTCATGGGTGGCGGCACCACCATCTTCGAGGCGCTTCGGCTCGGCTTGAACGTGGTCGGCAGCGACGTCAACCCCATGGCGTACTGGTTGGTCCGCCAGGCGGTAGAGGAGCTCGACATCCCCGCTTTCCAGGCAGCAGGGGAGAAGGTGTGGAAGCAGGTCGGCGCCGAGGTCGGCGCCTTTTACGAAACCGCCTGTGAGGAGTGCGGGGGCGCAGCCGACGTTAAGTACTTCTTCTGGGTAAAGTCCTGCGCTTGTCCGAGCTGCGGGGCCATTGTCTCGCTGTTTCCGGATTACCGGATTGCCGAGCCGGTCCGGCACACCAGCCACGTGTATCACTGCCCGGGCTGTGACGCATTGCGCGAGATTGACCCCGCCGCAGATCCCGTCTGTTGCGAATGCCATCGCATCCTCTCGGTCGGAAACGTCCGCCGGGGGACTGCGGACTGTCTGGGTTGCGGACACAGCTTCCGGTTTGCCAAGGAACTGAATGCCCCCCCCGACCATCACCTCTTTGGGATGGAATACAACTGCTCGGCCTGCTACCGCGGTCGGCCCGGACGGCAGTTCAAGTCACCCGACGAGTACGACCGGGAGAAGGTCGCCCGCGCGCAAGGCATGCTGAAGGCGCAAGAGAGCCAGCTGCTTATCCCTCCCGATGAGATCCCGTCCGGTGACGAAACGGACCGCCTTCACCGCTGGGGCTATCGGCGCTACCGCGAGATGTTCGGAGATCGGCAGCTTCTCGGGCTCGGCTTGCTGCTTCGCGAGATCAAAGAGATCAAGGATTCTCGGATCCGCCACGCGCTCGCCACCGTCTTTAGCGATTTCTTGCGTTATCAGAACCTGCTTTGTCGTTACGACACTTACGCACTGAAGTGCCAGGACGTATTCGCAGTACACGGATTCCCGGTCGGCCTCGTCGTTTGCGAGAACAATGTTCTAGGCATTCCCAAGGTGGGCTCTGGTTCCTTCATTCACTTCGTTGCCAAGTACGCCAAGGCCAAGTCATACGCCCAGGCGCCGTTTGAGACGCGTCGCGTAGGTTCGCGCAAGGAACTGGTCGACATGAGGCCGGAACGCAGCGAAGCGCCGCTCCTAAACTCCTCGCCTTCCGCCAAAAAGCCAGGAGCGTGGCTATCCTGCGAGCCGTCGCAAACGCTCGCTCTCGAGATCAACTCGCTTGATGGCGTGTTCACCGATCCGCCCTACTTCGACAACGTGCAGTACGCGGAACTAATGGATTTCTGCTTCGTATGGCTGCGTACGTTCCTTGGCGATGAGATCTCCGTCTTTGAGCGTGCCTCCACACGTACGCAACACGGTGGAGCACGACTTGAGGCCGATGCCTTGATCCGCCGCGATGCGAGCACCGAGCTTGTGCAGCAGGGGCCCCGGGTCGGACATGCAGCGGTGCAGGTCGGTCTCGATGTCGACGAGCGGGTAGGCCTGCGCGATGCCCGCGCTGGCGAGTGTCGCAGTGTCGAGCTCGCATCGGCCGCATACTGCTACGACAGGTACGCCTGCGGCCCGGGTGGCGGCTGCAACGCCGGCTGGGGCTTTGCCGTTGAGGGTCTGCCGGTCGAGTGATCCCTCGCCGGTGATGACCAGTCGGGCGTGCGGTAGCTGTTCGTAGAACCCGACGAGGTCGAGCACGACCTCGATGCCGGGGCGCTGAACGGCCCGGAGCACCGACAGGGCCGCGTAGCCGACGCCGCCGGCTGCTCCCGCGCCGGGCGCGTTGGTGCCGGCCGGGTCGACGAGCTGTGACCAGCGCGATAGCGCGGTGTCCAGGGTCACGACGTCGTCGGGCGTCGCTCCCTTCTGGGGGCCGTAGACGGCGGCAGCGCCTTGCGGGCCCAGCAGGGGGTTGTCGACGTCGCTGGCGAGAATGACGCGTACGGCGGACAGACGCGGGTGCAGCGCACGCAGGTCGACCTGTGCGAGGTGACCGAGCTCGGCGCCCCCTGGGCCGAGCTCGCGTCCGTCGGCGGCGAGAAGTCGGGCGCCCAGCGCCTGGAGCATCCCGGCGCCGCCGTCGGTGCAGGCACTGCCGCCAGCCGCGATGACCACCTCGTCGCAGCCGGCGTTCAGCGCGGCCGCGACGAGCTGACCGGTCCCGAAGCTCGTGGCGGTGAGGGGGAACAAGCGGCCGGGCGGTAGGAGTACGAGCCCCGAGGCAACAGCGAGCTCGACCACCGCGACACCTTCGCGCACTCCGAACGCCGCTTCGACCAGCTCCCCGGTGGGACCCCGCACCGTGACCGGGACCCGGCGGAACCCAGCGGCAACCGCGGCGTCGAGCGTCCCGTCACCGCCGTCCGCGACGGGCGTCCTGACGATCTCGACGTTCGGTCGGGCTTTCGCGAAGCCGGCCGCCACGGCATCGGCGACGCCGCTGGCGCTCAGCGACCCCTTGAACTTGTCCGGCGCCACCAGCACGAAGCCCACGTCAGTGCCGCGTCGCGGTGACCGAGACCGCCTCGTGGTCGGCGAGCTCTTCGAACTCGGTGGTGTTGTCCAGCTCGGTGCCCATGGCGATGTTGGTGACCTGCTCGAGGATCACCTCGACGACGACGGGCACGCGGAACTCCGCCATCATGGCCAGCGCCTTCTCGAACGCGGCGCCGAGCTCGTCGGGCTCTCGGACCCGGATCGCTTTGCAGCCGAGGCCTTCTGCGACCTTGACGTGGTCGACGCCGTAGCCCTCCATCTCCGGGGAGTTGATGTTGTCGAACGCGAGCTGCACGCAGTAGTCCATCTCGAATGTTCGCTGCGCCTGGCGTATGAGCCCGAGGTAGGAGTTGTTCACGACGAGCTGGATGTAGGGGAGCTTGAACTGCGCCCCGCATGCGAGCTGCTCGATGAGGAACTGGAAGTCGTAGTCACCCGACACGCCGACCACGGTGGCGTCGGGGTCGGCGACGCAGACACCTAGCGACGCCGGCACCGTCCACCCCAGGGGGCCGGCCTGCCCGGCGTCGATCCAGTGCCGCGGCTTGTAGACGTGGAGGAACTGTGCGCCGGCGATTTGCGACAGCCCGATGTTGCTGACGTAGCGGGTGTCGCGAGGAAGGACGCGGTTCATCTCCTGGTACACCCGTTGGGGCTTGATCGGGACATTCGGGAAGTCGGTACGCCGGTGCATGGTGCGCTTGCGGTCGGCGCACTCCGCCGCCCAGGCGGAGAAGTCCGGGAGTGTCCCGGCACCGCGGCGCTCGCGGGCAACAGCGACGAGCTGCTCCAGGGCGGCCTTGGCATCGGAGACGATACCGAGCTCCGGCGGAAAGATCCGGCCGATCTGGGGGGGTTCGATGTCGATGTGCACGAAGGTGCGGCCCTTGCGGTACACCTCCAGTCCGCCGGTGTGGCGGTTGGCCCAGCGGTTGCCGATGCCCATGGCGAAGTCGGATGCCAGGACGTTGGCGTTACCGTAGCGGTGGGCGGTTTGCAGCCCTGACATGCCCGCCATCAGCGGGTGGTCGTCGGGGATGGTGCCCCAGCCCATCAAGGTCGGGATGACGGGGACGCCGGTGACCTCGGCGAACTCCACCAGCAGGTCGGCGGCGTCGGCGTTGACGATGCCGCCGCCGGCGACCAGCAGCGGCCGCTCGGCGGCGGCGAGCAGGTCCAGTGCCTTGCCGGCCTGCTCGCGGGTCGCGGCGGGCTTGACGACCGGCAGTGGCACGTAGGCGTCGATGTCGAACTCGATCTCGGCGAGCTGCACGTCGATGGGCAGGTCCAGCAGGACCGGGCCGGGACGGCCGGAGCGCATCACGTGGAAGGCCCGCTGGACGGCGCCGGGCAGCTGCGCGGGCTCCATCACCGTCTCAGCGAGCTTGGTGACGGGCGTGGCGATCGCCGCGATGTCGACGGCCTGGAAGTCTTCCTTGTGCAGCTTGCTCACGGGCGCCTGCCCGGCCAGCACCATGATGGGCACCGAGTCCGCCCAGGCCGAATAGAGCCCGGTGATCGTGTCGGTGCCGCCGGGGCCGCTGGTGACCAGGCAGATGCCGATGTTGCCGGGTTTGGCCCTGGCGTAGCCCTCGGCCATGTGGACGGCGCCCTCGACGTGACGGCCGAGGTAGTGCCGAATGTTGCCCCGCTTCAGCATCGCGGAGTATAGGGGGTTGATCGCGGCTCCGGGGACACCGAAGGCGCAGGTGATGCCCTCGCGCTCCAGGACGAGGACGGCGGCGTCGATCGCGCGCATGCGGGCCATGTCAGGCCTCCTTCGTTGTAGCGGGACGTCCTGAGAGCTGCTCCACGAGCAGCAGCAGCGCGCTGTGGTCCAGCTCGCCGTGGCCCTGGGCCCGCAGCGAGCCCATCAGCTGGGCGGCGTGGGCGCCGAGCGGGATGGCGACGCCTGCCTCCCGGGCCGCGGCGGTGACGATGCCCATGTCCTTGTGGTGCAGGTCGACGCGGAAGCCGGGCACGAAGCTGCGCGAGAGCATCCCAGCGCCTTTGCGCGCCAGCACGGTGCTGCCTGCCAGGCCGCCGCCGAGGACCTCAAGCGCGGCTTGGGTGTCGACGCTGTGCGCCTCGAGAAACACCACGGCCTCGGCCACCAGCTGCAGCGTCCCGGCCACAATGAGCTGGTTGGCGGCCTTCACCGTCTGGCCGGCTCCCGCCGGACCGACGTGCACGACCGTCTTCCCGACCTTCTCCAGGACCTCGCGGGCGGCGGCCACGTCGGCGTCCTCGCCACCGACCATGATCGACAGGACGGCCTCCTTCGCGCCGGCCTCACCGCCGCTGACCGGTGCGTCCACGACGCGCATGCCGGCGGCACTTCCCGCCTCGGCGACCCGGCGCGCGACGTCAGGCCTGATCGTGGAGCAGTCGATGTGCAGGGTGCCCGGCTTGGCATGGGCGTAGATCCCGTCTTCGCCGAGTGCCACGCCCTCCACGTCGGGGCTGTCGGGCAGCATCGTCACGACGACGTCCGCCTCGGCCACGGCCGCAGCGACGCTGTCGGCGCCCCGGCCGCCTGCTGCGACCAGCCTGTCGACCGCCTCCCGGCCGTGGTTGACGCCGAGGACGTCGTGGCCGGCAGCCACCAGGTGCCCGGCCATCGGGCCGCCCATGATGCCGAGCCCGACGAAGGCGATGGTGCTCACGCTGTCTCCTCGTGGTCGTGGTGCTGGTGCGCGCGCCGGCTGCGTGGCAGCCAGGCCAGGCTGGCCTCGGTGGTCGTGGTCGGGACGTACTCCAGGCCGACCCAGCCGGTGTACCCGGCGGCCACGAGCGCGGTGAGATGCCCCTCGAGCGGGATGCTGCCGGTACCCGGTTCGTGCCTGCCAGGCGCGTCGGCAATCTGCACGTGGCCCACCCGCCCGGCGTACCGGGTGAGGGCGGCGGTGACGTCGTCGCCGTTCACGGTGAGGTGGTAGAGGTCGGCGAGCAGCCGGAGGTTGTCGCTGTCGCCGGCCCTTTCCACGCGCTCGATCACGGCGACGACGTCATGGGCGGTGAGCAGCGGGTAGCGGGGGGCGCCGCTCACCGGCTCGAGCAGGATGACGGCCCCGATCCGCGCGGCAGCCGATGCCGCCAGCGCGAGGTTCTGCTCGGCGAGCTCGTCCTGCTCCCGCGCCGCGGTCCCGTCGACGCGGTTGCCGTACAGCGCGTTGAAGGCGACAGTGCCGAGGCGCTCACCTATGCCGACCGCGACATCGAGGTTGTCCACGAACTCCGCGGACCGGGCCGGCCAGGACACCAGCCCCCGGTCACCTGCGGGCATGTCGCCGGCGAAGAAGTTCAGGCCCACCAGACGTACGCCCGCGTCGTGCACGGCGTTGACGAAGCGTTCGACCTCGTCGTCCGCAGGGGCGGCGGTCGCAAAGGGCCACCAGAACTCGACGGCGTCGAACCCGGCCGCTCGGGCGGCGGCGGGCCGCTCGAGGATCGGAAGCTCCGTGAACAGGATAGAGCAGTTGACCAGGTACGGCGGGTTATGCACCACCATCCGGTATCCTTCCGACTAGCGGAAACGAACTTCTGTGCTGTGAAATCTAGGGGCTGTGGTCCATGCGGTCAAGGGGTGGTCGTAAGCGTCGGCCCGAGCGAGGCGGCTACTTTGGTTCCACATCCTGGAATGCTGAGAGGGGGGTGCGGCGTGACCTCGACCAGGAGCGGGAGCGTGCAGTCCCTGGATCGGGCCTTCGACCTGCTCGAGTGCCTGGCCGAGGCGGGCGGTGCCCTCGGGCTGTCCGAGCTCGCGCAGTCGACCGGACTGCCGCTGCCGACGATTCACCGGATCATGCGCTCGCTCATCGGGAAGGGGTACGCCCGGCAGGAGCCGTCCCGGCGCTACGCGCTGGGAGCGCGGCTTATCCGGCTGGGCGAGGCCGCAGGCCGGACCCTGGGTTCGGGGGCAGTGCCGTACCTCGCGCAGGTGGTCGCGCAGATCGGCGAGACGGCCAACCTGGCGATCCTGGAAGGCGACGCCGTGGTCTACCTGGCCCAGGTCCCGTCCCGGCACTCGATGCGGATGTTCACCGAGGTGGGCCGTCGCGTCGAGCCGCACAGCACCGGGGTCGGCAAGGCACTGCTGTCGCTGCTGCCTGATGGGAAGGTCGTGGCCCTGTGCCGGCGGACCGGGATGCCGGTGCAGACGGCACGCACCATCACGAGCCCCGACGCACTGATCGCCGAGCTGCAGGACATCCGCGCCCTGGGCTACGCGGTCGACGACGGCGAGCAGGAGGTCGGCGTGCGGTGCGTCGCCGCGCCGGTCCTTAATGCGCCCGCGCCGGTGGCGATCTCGGTGTCCGGACCTACGGAGCGGGTGACGACCGAGCGGGTGCCGCAGATCGCCCCCCTGCTGCAGGAGATCGCGGGCCAGCTCAGCATCGCCCTCCGCGACGAAGGCGCCGAACCCGGCCCGATCTGACCCGTCTTCCGCCAGGCGGAACTGAGTGTTCACGGCGGGGTGGCTTTTCTTGGTGATGTGCGCCACGCTGTCGCCGGGAACGGCCCCGCTACCCGCGCAGTGCGCTGGCCCGTACAGCCATGGAGGCAGCACCGATGAGCCACCTGCAGAACACCGCCGACGGTACTGACGACCAGGGCTTTTCGCAGACGAGCGCGCGGTGACGGCGCCGGCCGCAGCCCCCAGCAGCACAGCCCCCAGCAGCCGGCTGGTCGAGCTCGCCCGCGGGCTGCGCGGTGCGGTCGGGGAACAGCGGGTCCTCACCGACCGCGCGCAGCTGCGGACCTACGAGTGCGACGGCCTGTCCAACTTCCGAATGACACCGGGGATCGTCGTCCTGGTCCAGACCACGCAGCACGTCGTGGACACAGTGCGCCTGTGCTCGCAGGCGGGTGTGCCGTTCGTGGCCCGCGGCTCGGGCACCGGCCTGTCGGGCGGGGCGCTGCCGGTCGCCGAGGGCGTGTTGATCGTGCTGTCCCAGATGCGCGCCATCGTGTCGGTCGACCCGGACAACGCCCGGGTCGTCGTCGAACCCGGCGTGATCAACCTGTGGGTGACCCGGGAAGGCGCGCCGTACGACCTAGCGTACGCGCCCGACCCGTCCTCGCAGCAGATCTGCTCCATCGGCGGGAACCTGGCCGAGAACGCGGGCGGCGCGCACTGCCTGAAGTACGGCTTCACCGTCAACCACGTCATGGGAGCCAAGGTCGTGCTCGCCGACGGCGAGGTGGTCACGCTGGGCGGCCCGGCGGCGGAGCATCCCGGCTACGACCTGCTCGGGGCGTTCGTCGGCAGCGAGGGGACGCTGGGCGTCGCCACCGAGGTCACGCTGCGGCTGGTGCGCGTACCGGAGTCGGTGCAGACCATGCTCGTCGGGTTCGGCAGCGTCGAGGACGCCGCCGGCGCGGTGAGCGACATCATCTCCGCCGGTATCCTGCCGGCCGCCGTCGAGATGATGGACGCGCTCGCCATCGAGGCCGCCGAGGCGGCGGTGAAGTGCGGTTACCCCGACGGGGCGGTCGCGGTCCTCATCGTCGAGCTCGACGGGCCGCAGGCCGAGGTCGAGGCGCAGTTCGCGGAGGTCACGCAGATCGTGGCGGGCCGCCGGGCGTTCGAGACCCGCATCGCCGCCGACGCCGTGCAGCGCGCGTTGATGTGGAAGGGCCGCAAGTCGGCGTTCGCCGCCGTCGGCCGAATCAGCCCGGCCTACTACGTGCAGGACGGCGTCATCCCCCGCAGCATGTTGCCGCAGGTCCTGGGCGAGATCTCCCGGCTCGCCGACGAGGTCGGGCTGCGGGTCGCCAACGTGTTCCACGCCGGCGACGGCAACCTGCACCCGCTGGTCCTGTTCGACGACGCGGTCCAGGGCCAGGCGCACACGGCGGAGGAGCTGGCCGGCTCGATCCTGGATCTGTGTATCAGTTCCGGCGGCTCGATCACCGGCGAGCACGGGGTCGGTCAGGAGAAGAAGGCAAAGATGGCCAAGCAGTTCACCCCGGCGGACCTCGACACGATGCAGCTGGTGCGCTGCGCGTTCGACCCGGCCGGACTGGCCAACCCCGGCAAGCTGTTCCCGACGCCCCGGCTGTGCGGGGAGCGTCCCGGGCCTCGGACCGGGGTCCACGCGGTGCAGGCCGCCGGTCTCGGCGAGGTGTTCTGACATGCCGACCGTCCAGACCAGCCGCCGGCCCGGGTCGGCGGCCGACGCGGTCGCCGGCGTCGTCCCGCGCGAGGTGGTCCGGCCCCGGAATGCCGCCGAGGTCGCCGCGGTCCTGCGCGACACCGCCGGCTCCGTCGTCGCCGTCGGCGGCCGGACGAAACTGGGCTGGTGCCCGCCGCCGACGTCCTGCGACCTGGTGCTCGAGACCGGCGCGCTGGACCGGGTGGTCGAGCACACCGCCGGTGACCTGGTGGTCGTCGCCGAGGCAGGGCTGGCGCTCAGCGCGCTGCAGGAGCAGCTCGCCGCCGCCGGGCAGATGCTGGCGCTCGACCCGCCCGAGCAGGGCGCCACGCTCGGCGGGATCGTGTCGGCGAACGCCTCCGGGCCGCGCCGGTTGCGCTACGGCACAGCGCGGGACCTGCTGATCGGCGTGAGCGTGGTGCTCGCCGACGGCAACACGGCAAAGGCCGGCGGCAAGGTCGTCAAGAACGTCGCCGGCTACGACTTGGGCAAGCTCTACACCGGGGCGCACGGCAGCCTGGGTGTGGTCGTCTCCACCACCTGGCGGCTGCACCCGCTGCCCCGCGCCACAGGAGCCGTCGTGCGCGAGGTGGCGGATGCGGCCGAAGCGGGCCGTTTCGCGCTCCTGCTCGCGCGCAGCACGCTCACCCCGACGGCGGTCGAGCTCGTCGGCGAGACCGGCGGGCCGCTACAGCTGACCGTGCTGTTCGAGTCGATCCCGGAGTCCGTGTCAGCCCAGGCCGCCCAGGCCGTCGCGTTGCTCGGTGGCGGCCAGTTCCGCGACGGCGTGCCGGACCGCTTCGGCGAGCGGCCGCAGGGCGACGTCGTGCTGCGCATGGCACACGTCGCGGCCGCGCTGCCGCAGGTGCTGCAGGCGCTGCCGGTGGGCGCCCGGGTCACGTCCTCGGCCTGCACTGGCGTGATGTACGCCGCGCTGGACGCCGATGCCGCCGGCACCTTCGAGCTGACCGGGCTGCGCGCGGCGGTCCGGCCCTACGACGGCTCCGTCGTTGTCCTCGACGCGCCCGAGCAGCTGCGCGCAGGGCTGGACCACTGGGGTCCGGTCGGGGACGCCCTGTCGCTCATGCGCCGCGTGAAGAACCGGTTCGACCCGGGTCAGCGCCTGTCTCCCGGCCGGTACGTCGGGGGCATCTAGAAATGAGGACCGCATGACCACGCAGGCACCACGTCCCGAGTCCCCGCCGGTCGAGGCCTCCGCGCAGGACCTGCCCTCAGGCAGCACGACCGGCGCGGTGAGCTCCCATGAGATGGCGGCCGCCCAGGTGGTCGGCGCCCGACGCCCGCTCGACTTGGGGCAGGGCGGCGCGATCGCCGCGAGCGCCGGGAACGCCATCGTCCCCCTCGGTCTGCCCCGGATCGGCGAGCCGCTGGTGCCCGCCTTCGACGAGCACCACCCGCCGGACGCGGCGCTGGTCGGCGACTGCGTGCACTGCGGCTTCTGCCTGCCGAGCTGCCCGACGTACGTGCTGTGGGGGGAGGAGATGGACAGCCCCCGCGGCCGCATCGACATCATGGGCAGCGGGCTCGGCGGCGCGCCGCTCGAGCCGTCAGCCGTGCGCCACCTGGACCAGTGCCTGGGCTGCATGGCCTGCGTGACGGCGTGCCCGTCCGGGGTCCAGTACGACAAGCTCATCGAGGCGACCCGAGCGCAGGTGGAACGGCGTACGACGCGGCCGACGCGCGAGCGGCTCCTGCGTGAGCTGATCTACCAGCTGTTCCCCTACCCTCGACGGCTCAAGGTGCTGCGCGGCCCGTTGCGGGCCTACCAGGCCAGCGGGCTCGGCGCGGTCCTGGCCCGGAGCGGGTTGCTCGAGCGATTGCCCGCCCCCCTGCAGGCGATGGAGGCCCTGGCGCCCAAGCTCGGTCCCGTGGACCGGCTCGCCGCGCGGACACCCGCGCGCGGCACCCGGCGTCGCACCGTGGGCCTGCTCACCGGCTGTGTGCAGGGCTCGTTCTTCCCCGACGTCAATGCCGCGACCGTCCGTGTCCTTGCGGCCGAGGGCTGCGAGGTCGTCGTCCCGAAGCGGCAGGGCTGCTGCGGTGCGCTGTCCGCGCACGCCGGTCGGGAGGACCAGGCGCTCGCCTTCGCGAAGTCGGTGATCGAGGTCTTCGAGGCGGCCGACGTCGAGACGATCGTGGTCAACGCAGCCGGCTGCGGCTCGAACCTCAAGGAGTACGCACACCAGCTGCGCGACGAGCCGGCCTGGCGGGCCCGGGCCGAGGTCGTGGCCGGCAAGGTGCGCGACGTCACCGAGCTGCTGGACGAGCTCGGTCCGGTCGCGCCCCGCTCCGCGCTGCCCGTGACCGTGGCCTACCAGGACGCCTGCCACCTGGCCCACGCGCAGGGCGTGCGCGACCAGCCGCGCCGGCTCCTGCGCGCCATCCCCGGCGTCGAGCTGCGCGAGCTGACCGAGGCCGACATCTGCTGCGGCAGCGCGGGGACCTACAACCTGCTGCACCCGGAGCCTGCGCGCGAGCTGGGCGAGCGCAAGGCCGCCGCGGTCCTCGCCACCGGCGCAGAGCTCATGGTCACCGCGAACCCCGGCTGCTGGATGCAGGTCTCGGCGACCCTGGCCCGGATGGGCCGGCGGCTTCCGGTGGCGCACACCATCCAGGTCTTGGATGCCGCGATCAACGGCACGTCCGTCGAACGCCTGCTGCAACAGGCACTGGACGGACCCGGCACCGCGATGTCACGCACTGCCCAGCCCACCCGTGACGAGCGCGCACCTGACCCCGCGCCGCTGGACCCCGTGTCACCGGAACCTGCCCGACCCTGACGAGACCGGGCCCGCCCATGGGTGGGCCCTCGCGAGGGGCTCGAGCTCACCGCTGGCGACCAGGGTTTCATCCAGCTCCGCCTCCGGGGAGACGCGGATCCCCGACCTAGCGCCTGTCTCGTGAGCCAGGCGACCAAGTCGAGTGATCCGGAGCGAAGACGAACCAGTAGCACGCCGGCGACTGCTACTCGGGTGATGTGAGGGCCCGCATCTGCGCGGCGAGGCGGCCGAGCTCGTCGGCGCGGGCCTGGCTTGCCCGATAATTGCGGGCGTGCTCGAGGTAGTGCTCGGCGAGACGGGCGTACCACCACAGCTGGTCGTGGGCGCCTGAGTTGAAGCGGTCCCACATGATGGGGCCGTCTTCCTCGAGGTCGTTGACGGTGCTGCGGGCGTTGTGGACCTTGTCGGCGAGCGAGACTTTGATCGCGGAGGTGTTCGTCTCGGCTGCGAGATGGTCGAGGTAGACTCGCTTGCGGGAGCGGAAGTTGGGGTCGTCCTCCTTCTTCAGTCCGCTGCACGCCTCGACGATCGCGAGCACCGCGGGGCCGAAGCTCTGTTCGATCTCCGCGCCGCGGGTGGGCGGGACGGTGTCGCGGTCCTCGAGGACGTCGTGGAGCAGCGCGGCGACGGCCTCGTCGTGGCTGCCCATGTCCTCGATGACGATGCCGGCCACCCCGAGCAGGTGCCCGATGTAAGGGCTGCGCGGTCGGGGATCGTCGTCGGCCCGCTTGCGGGTCTGGTCGGCGTGAACCTCCGCCGCGTAGCGGACGGCGTCCGCGAACGTGACCGGGTCGAAGGGGCTCATGATGTCTCCTCGTCGATGTGCTGCCACCATAGGTTGATCGGGCCGCTGTTCGTTGTCGGTTACGGCTTCGGGCGGGAAGGTCTTGCCGCGACCGAGGAAGACCTCCTCGAGGGTGAGGAAGTACTCCGGGCCACGGGCCGACGTTGTCGGGCTATCGAAGCATGTCGACTTGAAGCTCGTGAGCCGGCTGGAGTTCGGCTCGGGGGCTGGGCGATGCGGTACAAGCCGAGAGGTAGCCATCGGGCTTGCTAGCCCGAGCCGTGACCGAGCCGCCCCCACCGCCGACGGTCGCATTCGCTGGTGCCCTCCGCCCGATGCAGGCGACGGATCTCAGCCCAGTCCTCCACGTTCAACATCCCTTCGTCCTCCCAGCTCGATGTCGAGCCAGGCTTCCCGGACAAGGGGACAAAATTCAGTTGCCGCACCGGGGTCAAAATTCACGTGCCGCCGACACGCTAAGGCGTCTATCGTGCACGGGAGGGGAAGCAACTATAGGCCCACGGGGAGCCGGGGGTCAAGGCACTACGGCACTACGGCGCTCGACATCCGCGAGAAATAAGCACCGCCGGAGTTGCGGAGTTCGCCTAGCACGGCTATCCCGCCGCGCGGACCACCGTGATCGCCGCCCGCGCCGGGATCTCCCAGCCCTACATCTACGCGCTGTTCGCGAACAAGAAGACCCTGTTTCCTGGCGTGCCAGGACCGGGTGCACGAGCAGCGCCGCCGGGGCAGGCAACATAAGGAGGGCAACGCTTCCGGTTCTTCCATCCCGGGCAAATCGGCCACGTCATTCAATCGCTCTGTGCCAAATCAGGTTGAACGACAGTTTTGGGCCCTCCAGTTGTCCGCTTCGCGACGTCGTCAAGTTGGAAGAGCCGGATTTCTGCGGTAATTACCCGCAGAGCGGCGGCAATGGCCTTTATATCCCCACGCTCGACCTCAGGCCACAAGGTCAGGATGAGGGCTTCCAGTCGGTCGTAGTTGACCCGGCGCAGTTCCTCGACGCCGCGGGCTGCCCGCTCCTTGATGGCTTGATGCACCATCCGGTGGACGGTGCCCCGGTTGGCGATACCGATCTTGGCGGCGATGGTTTCGTAGGTGAAGCCCTGCACGGCTAACTCCACGGCCTGGGCCCGACGCTGAGCGGCGAGCGGCCGATTGCGACACCGCGAAGGAGCAACCAGCGAATCTACCCGGGCTGTGGCGGTCATTGGACCAGCGAATCACGCGGCGACGACTACCGCCGCAGCCCCTTTGAGGTCAACGTGGCGCGGGCGTTGTTGGCCACGATTTATGGCAGCGGCACCATGTCCGGAGCAAGCCTGAAGGACTCCTCGGTACCGTAGACGACGCGGTAGTGCAGGCTCATGCCGATTGCCGTGAGCGTCAGATATTGCGGCCGGTAGCGCACGATGTACTTGGCCTTCTGCAGAGCGTCGTTCCCCCGGTCGGACAGGTCGAGATCGACCGGTCATGGGGCCATTTTTACTCGACGGGTCTGACACCCCACGGCTGTTAGACGCGTTCGCGTCGTCGCATCGCGGAGGTGAGCTCCTCGCACAGTGCGATGGTCTCGGCCTGCATCCGGTCGTCCGGCCCCTTTGAGCAGGCCGAGTGGCAATTGCATATCCGGCGTGCCGAATGAATTGCCTATTAGTGGAAGGGCGCGTAAAATGGGCATCACGAGTTCGCCAGTGAACCACGCCCAATTGTGGGCTGGATAAACAAGGCAGGCTCGGCTCCGGGCCCTTCCGCATTCGGCGGTGGGGCCTTTTTTCATGCCCGGACCCTTGAAGGAGGGCTCATGTACGAGCACACGATGACGGCGCCGGAAGGCCCGTCACGCAACCAGGCACTGATGCGGGGGCTGCTGTTGCTCCGCGCCCGCATGCAGCAAGCGTTGAACCGGGTGCTGGCCGGCGGCCGCGCCGTGGCCGGTGCGGCCGGCCGGTTGATGGCCGGGGTCGGCAATCTTGGTGCGGTCAACGTGGCGCGGGCGTTGTTGGCCACGCCGCTGTACTGGGCCCGCAACGCTGTGGCCAAGGTTAGGCCGCTGCTGGACGTGGCCGGCGGCCCGCTGCTCGTGGGCACGGTCGTGCTCGACTCCGCCGCGGGGAGATGGGCGGTGCGGCGCGTCCGTCGTGGACTGCGCTGGCTCGCTGGCCGCACAGCCGGTCTGGCCGTTCGTCTCCTTGGAGCGCTCCCGGTCCGGCCGCGGGCCGTCGTTGTCGCGGCGGCCGCCAAGCTGGGCGCGCTGGGCCGGATCGTTCGGCAGGCCTGGCAGTGGACGACGGCTCGGATCAACGGGGCCGCCGGTCGGGTCCCGCGCTGGCTGACGCCGGACCTGACCACGACCCGGCGGTCCGTCGCCACCTCGGTGCTGACGCGGCTGATCCTCGGCCTGGGCGGGGCCGGTGTCCTGCACGTGGCGGGGCTGGCCATCACCGGCGCGCTGCTGTTCAGCGCCGTCGCCCTGCCCGACCTGAAGGAGAGGCCACAAGACAAGCCGGGCCCGGTCCAAAGCCCCTCACAGGACCCGGGAACGGCGCCTGAGCAGGCGCCGGAAGCCCCTTCGGTCCCTGCCGGAGCTGATGGCCCGCCCATCTCTAAAGGGGAACTCCAGGACATCTACGACTCGCTGCTGTCCCTATCGGCCGCGCTGCCTGGATCGGCCAGGCAGTCGCCCAGGCGGTCACCTCACAAGATCCGGTCAAGCTGGCCGACGCCAGAGAACTGATCACCGAATCCACCCGGCAGATCACCGCCCTGGAAGCCCAGGCCACGACGCTTCGGGCCACGGGCCAGCTCGGCCAGGTCACCGCCGACCTGGCCAGCGACATCGAGCAGCTGGCCGCCCAGTTCCACCGCGAGCTGACTGCGGCCGAACGGAAGTTCGGCCCTGTGCCGGCCCAACCAGCAACGCGGAAGACCCCGGGGCCATCGGGTCGATCACGAAAGGGGACGACGGCCCCGCGGCACCGCTAGGACCGGAACATGCCGGTGGGGGCCAGGACGGCCTCCACCGGCACCGCCCTTCCCTTTGGAGGTTCCATGCTGCTTGCCTTGGCCCTGTCAACCGGCGTGCTCGCCCTGGGCTACGCCTACCTACAAATGCGTGCGATCAGCCTGGACCGGATGAACCGGGCCGCCTACGTCGCGCGCAACGCCGGCGATGCGGTCGCCGTCCTGGCCCGACTGCTGGCCCTCACAGCGGACCTCCTGCGGGCCTTGGCCGGCGCTCGGCCGACGCCCGATCGCTTCGAGCTTGAAGACTCCGAGATCGAGGACTAATCCCAGCGAAAATCCGGACCCCGCACCGAGTGCACCTGGGTGCGCTCGATCTCTTGCAGTGACAGATGGGGGCCGTGCCTGGCGCTGACACCTTCCCGGTGCCGTCGGACGCTGCGCTAGGTTTCTGCGGGCTTTGGTCGGCGCTCGGCCAAATCCCGATGGCTGCGAGCAGGAGCACTATGAGCTTGAGGGATGACCGTCAGCTAGGGCGGCCGGGTGCGGCGTTGCGTGACTGACAACCTTGCATCCAACCGTCGGTTGCAAGTGGCATGTGACGAGTGAAGGGTCGGCCGGCGCCAATGGAAACGAGATCAACAATGGAAAATGAAATCTCGGAACGTTCCTTCACCCCCCTCACCAGCGAGCATCTCGCTCGCCTTTCCGACCTGGCCGCAGCCGACCGCGAACGCTTCTACGCCAAGCAGCCCGACTTCCGGGGTTGGCACATTGCCACCGTCCTAGCCCAAGGGGCAGCGCTCCACTGGATCAATTGCACTAACGGGGTGAAGGACTTCGATGTCTGGTCCTTCTTCGCCCTTCCACCAGGATTCCAGCGGTTCCCCGCGGACATCCGGACTTCCCGAGCCGACTTCGGGCCGTCTGTCCTTGGGCGGCAGAAATACGACGCAGGTCGAGCTCGATGTGACGGCCAACGCCGCCTGTATGAAAAGTGGTCTGCCTATCGGGGCCGGCGCGTCGACCTCTTCCTTCGCGCTCTCACCGTGCCGCGCGACGCTGACCCGGTCCTAGCGATCAGGGCGTGGCTCCGAAATGGGTCGAAACGCTCCTCCCCGTGGTGGCTCTCGCAGAAGGCCGTGGTCCTCATCGACCCAGCCCAACAAAGGGGCGATCAGGTCTGGCCCTAATGGAGGGGCGCCGCAATCGTGCTTGGCGTGTGCACCTTGGTCCTCGGCCGCAGGGGCACGACGGAGGGTTACTCCGCACTCCGAGGCGATATCAGGAGGTAGGTCACCCACGCAGCAAGCATGTCGCCATTAAGGCTGGATTCATCGCATCAGCGACGTCCTTATAAACAAGTCAGAGGAGTTTCACTCTATTTCGGAGGCGAACGTCCCCTTCGCGAATGCCCCTACGGCTCGGGTGCTGACCGCGTCCACACTGCCCCCGACGACGCCTCCGACGAGTGGGACGCCCTTGACCAAGGTGACCGCAGAGCGCTTAGTCCCGTACTTGGCCAGCAACGCGAAGCCCACCTTGCGGTTGACGGCGTAGATCATCTCGATGGGCAACCGCTTGATGGCCGTCATGGCCAGCTTCTTGCCAACATCAACCCCGACTTTCTTGAGGACCTCCGTTGCACCGTTACCGAGCAGGCACAGCAGCAGCGCGCTCCGAACCTCCTCTTCGTGCGGATCATGACCATAGACGGCAGCGATCGACGCCGCGAGGTGCGACTGCACCAGGTACGCCACGCCCACGTTCGCCGGCAGAGACACAGGCCAGGTCACGAGGCCGCCAATGTTGGTGACGAAGCCTTGCGCTCCGGCTACGGCGACATGGCTTCTGATCAGCACCCGAACAGCCTTCGATGACATGGACCTGCTGCGGCACGGCGGGATGGACCGGCTGTTCGGTGGCGTCCGTGCCCCGTCCACGCTCGGCACGTTCCTGCGGACGTTCACGTTCGGTCACGTCCGCCAGCTCGACAGCGTCGCCAGCACGATGCTGGCCGAGCTCGCCCGCCGGACACCGCTGCTGTCCGGTGCTGATCAGGTCGCCTACGTCGATGTGGATGACACCGTGAAGGCGACGTACGGCTACGCCAAGCAAGGCGCCGGCTATGGCTACTCCGGGGTGAAGGGCCTGAACGCGCTGATCGCGACGGTGAGCACCCCGCTGTCGGCGCCGTTGATCTGCGCGACCCGGCTGCGCAAGGGCGCCACCAACAGCGCCCGCGGGGCCTGCCGGCTGGTCGCTGATGCGCTGGTCGCGGCGAAGGCCGCCGGGGCCGGTGGCCCGGACGGCACGGGGCTGGTCATCTTGCGCGCTGACAGTGCCTTCTACAACCACGACGTGATCGCCGCCGCCCGCCGAGCGGAGGTCCACTTCTCCATCACCGTCCGGATGAGTCCGGCTATCACCACAGCGATCAGCCGCATCGGCGAGGACCAGTGGACGCCCATCACATATCCGAACGCGGTCTGGGACCACGACGAGCAGCGCCTGATCAGCGACGCCGAGATCGCCGAGATCAGCTACACGGCGTTCACTAGCCGCCGCAAAGCCGACCACATCGAAGCGCGCCTGATCGTGCGCCGCGTCAAACAACTCAACCCCACCGGCACCAAGCCCAAAACGGGCAACGGCAAGGAAACCACCGCTGAGCAGCAGGAGTTGTTCTCGCTCTACCGCTACCACGCCGTGTTCAGCGACAGCCCCCTGATCCTGGTCCAGGCCGAGAAGACCCACCGCGGCCACGCCATCATCGAGCAGGTCCATGCCGACCTGAAGAACGGGCCGCTCGCGCACCTGCCCTCCGGGTCGTTCCAGGCCAATGCGGCCTGGCTGGTCATGGCCGCGATCGCGTTCAACCTCACCCGCGCCGCCGGCTGCCTCGCCTCCGCATTCCACGCCCGCGCGACCACCGGCACGATCCGCGCCCAACTGATCAACGTGCCCGCCCGGCTCGCACACTCAGCCCGCAAACTCCGGCTCCACCTGCCCAAACACTGGCCCTGGGAACCGGCCTGGACCCAACTGTTCGATGCCACCCTCGGACCACCCCTCACAGCCTGAAACCCGACCACCGCCGCAAGGCCAAACTGAACCCCAGTGGAAAGCCGGACACACCGGCCGGTCCTCCACGCCCACGCGCCGGCCAAGATCATCAAACGCCCTCAGCGCGCCTCAGAAATCGGCACGGTGGATCCAGGATCAGTCGCGCCAGCGCGAGGATCAGAACTCCTGACATGGCGGGTTCCTGAGTTGGCGGTTTTTCTTTAGCCGCAGGCTGTTTCGGCGTGTCGATGGGGTTTGTGCCGACCGGTCTGTGAGATTATTCTTGTATGGTCGGTTGGGGCGG
>JAABUP010005045.1_pt1 | contig 20717 bp, 22 predicted proteins | sample 5559201 | NCBI WGS metagenome assembly JAABUP01 (sample SAMN10711887, study PRJNA513373) | rock metagenome | isolation source: Antarctica rocks | place: Antarctica
AGTCTGATGGATGTGCCAGGGTATGTGAACCCTGACAAACTGATGAATGCGCCAATCGGATTTGTCTGCAGGTAATGGTGCGAAACTGCCCCCCAACAATCAGGCACACAAGGCATAGCAGAGCGGCGAATGTCTGGCGCGGTCGGTGAGTGCAGTGTAGCAGCCGAGGCACAAAAGGTAAGCAAGAAGAGGAACAGGGTCCACGTGTCACCACGCCGCACGTTTGAGTTGTACGGCTCGCGTCGCTGTTCAGGCACTGACATAGCTTGTTGTGAGCCTACAACAAGTAACAACAGTGATCTTGGGCGTCCGCTGCATGGGTCTCAATCGTGGCGACGCGCAACCAACTGACTAATTCAAGTTTTACCAGCAATTGCTCGTCAAGCTGTGAATGGCACTTGTTGACTACGGGAGTGATCAAGCATCGGGCAAGCGTGCAGTGCTGCTGGGTGATCACATACCAACTGCCTCTCACCACGTCTGTGTACCCATAGGGGGATCTGACAGCGACAGCGCTCAGGAGTCTCAGGACAGCTTGCTCGAGCAGTCAGACAGCGATAGGTAAAAGCAAAGTGCTGTTCCTGAAGATGGCTGTATCAGGCAGGATTCCGGCTTGACAACCTGAATGAGTTCATCTGCACTACGTGAGCAAAATGTACGTCGCTTAGCTGTCTCAGGACATGCTGTGAACTCACTAAGAGCAAGTGGCTTGTTGGGTACAGCATGAGCTGTCTGCTATGTCAGACTTTACATGTCTCACATCTGAGTTGTGAGCTGTTGTTGCTTGTTGCAGCCAGAGTCCTAAGAAGCGGTGCAAAAGCTCCCCAGCAGAAAGTTTGCAGGATCACGGAGCTGACGTCACAGGTGTGTTTTGTGGCTGACTAGGCAGTGACAACTTCAACTGGTCATGGCACATATCGACCATCACTTTTGTACACTCTCCAGGTCCAAGCTCATCAGGACTCCCCTCGGCTTTGTCAGCACTAGATGCTTTGGAAGGGCCTCCGTCCTACTTGACTCCTGAAGCCACAAGACCCCTGGCAAGCTCAGCATACCACGGCCGGCTAGTGCGAGCAGCAGGTACCAAGCGCTTCCTGACTAAGAGTCAGTAGCCCAGTCAATTGCACCATTCGCATAAGAAGTATCAAATGCACACAGTTGTAATCTGATGAATGAAAGGACATTCCAGAATGTAAGCAGGCTGGTTTGCGCGGATTGGTTCTCAAATGATACAAGGTGTGGTCAGCACAGGATTGTCTACGCAAATGAGCTAGTTCTGCAGCATGTGCAAACAAGCCCATTCAGCAGTAAATGACCACGGGCTTTATGAGCAGTGATGCATGTGCAACTGCTGCCCAAATACTCTTCAGGGAGAAGGTTGCTCATCTTGCTGTTTGCATTGCAGCTAAGGCAAGCAGCGAGGATGCCACAGGCAAGAGAGACAGGAAGACTGGCTATGCGCCTGGGGAGTGGGATATCACCAAAATGGCTCCCAAGCTCAAAGGTCAAGCGTGAGTGCTCACTCATAACATGCTCTCACAAGTCAGGCACAACAGGGCATGCATTGAGCCAGCAAGCGCTACAGCATTGCATGCACCAAGGCTGTGCTGTCTGCATGAGCTCAGTTCATGCAATCAAACCGAATTACAAAAGACAGCTGCAGATATATTTGCTTTTGCTAAGGCAGCTGACAGACAAGCCAAGTGTGAGGTCTGTCATGATGTCCTATAATACTTCACCTTTCAATCAAGCTTGTGAGTATGTTCACTTGCAGACAGCATCCATCGACCTCATTACACTGCTATCAGGACCTTTTCACACAGGTCAAGACCTTCAGTGTCTGATCACTGTCATGAAGAATGGCCAATGTTCTTGTGCAACATTCCAGCGTCGCTGCAAGTGGTCAGTCACAGTACATGCAGTTGCATGGCAATCTTGCCATTAGCATTGTGACATGCTGGTGGTGTGACTGCATGCAGGCCGCCAACACCAGCAGGAGTAGTATCAGCAGCTGCTGTGCGCTACAAGACTGATGACAGAGTAGGCAGCAATATTGTCACAGCAGCACAGGTGGCCATGCTAGGTGTGCCAGCTTGTTTTCACAGCCTTCAATTGTCCAAAAGTGCCGCATGAAGCATGCATTGTGATGACTAAGACTCCGATTTGCACTTGTGGCTGGCTCAGTTTGAGTGGGGATATCCATCGATGAGGCTACTTGTGTTCGATGCATTCCCACTACTGCTGCTTTTGCCATTGTGGATAACTGACTCGTGCGTCAGGTCCTGGACATGAGCTGATTTGCAGAGGCTACTGCAGTGCCTGGATGTGCCTCATGGTCTCACTTGGCCTGCTATATTGCATTTCAGTCTTGAGCTGTGATCACTGATGCAGGGGGACAATGGGCATCAAATGCTGATGCCACTGAGGAAGGCAGGAAACGGCAAGGCCCTCAGCCAGCGCCACAAACGGATGCCAATCCTAAACGAAAAAGCACTTCAGCCATGGGGGTACAAGACTTTCTGGATAAGGGGCATGGAGGTGCCCAGCTGCCAAGAAAGAAGCAGGATCGAAAAGACATGGAGAAGTCAAAGCGTGAAAGGGGCCAAAGCAGTCATGCTGCATGGAAGAGCGAAGCAGAGATGGTCCTTCGCCAGCAGTATGATTGAGGAAGGCAAGCAACATGCAGAGCTTTGTTTGTAACATCAGGCAAATGTACTTTCTGGTTGTGTTGCGTAACGCACAGAAGCTGTGTTGTTTGACTTGTACAAGCTGTGTTGTTTGACTCACCAAAGATATGTTGCGTGACTCACAGAAGCTGTTCAGCATGACAAAACAGCTTGGCCTGGCATCAGCATGACAGGTTGGTTGTACATCATGGGCAAAGTTGTCGATATGAACCTGCAGCACATGCACAAATTGTACAATTAGTGCTGCACAAATGCAGTGAGCACGAAAGTCATGCTGTAGCGGGCGTCGTGCAAGCATGTTGCTAGGCTTGAAGGGATCATGATTCCCTAGCTTGCATGGCACGGTACTCTCTGAGTGTGTTCTCATCAGGCCAGCTGAAGCTGTGGTGTTGGAGACTAGTACTGCATGCATATGCGTGTGACATGCCAGCCAGCAGAGCCGAACAAAATGACGGTCACCTTTCACCTAAAGCCATTCGTTACATGCCACGAAAATGTCAGGCTCACTAGCGGGAGTCATGCAGTGCACCGCTGTACAGATCGACCGGGGCATGTTATGTTTAGGGTGCATCGTGAGGCAGAACATGCTGTGAAACACGTGCGGTTATGTCATCGCACATGCCGACGCATGCACATGCCGGCACGCTTATCACGTCAATAGGCAAACCTCCGACTGCTTGAGACAAGGTGCTAGCGCAACAAGGACCACACCATCTGCACGATACGAGCTTGAACATGTCGGAGGCAGTAGGACCATTGAGCCCTGGCCAGAAGCTGAGCTTGAGCGGATCGGCCGTACCCGCTAACCTCGACAACTCAGGATCCTCTGGTCAACAACTTGTACGCGTATCTAAAACTAATCAAGCGGGCTACGATGTCATCCCCTTGGATGTAGCAAAAGTGACCGGCAACCCAGACCTCGACAAGTTCCTCCCGGGTACGCAGCGCACTCCGCTGGCTGCGACTTGAGGTTGATCACTCAAGAGCTATTGCAAGCTTAAACGACGCACGTGCACGCACAATTGACGTCCGCGACTGTACGGCGCCGTCGAAGCGGCACTGTTACATGAATGCAAACAAACCGTGGGGTATGGCATAAAGTTTGAACACACCGGCTGGCCGGACACAACATTGTAGGGCAGAACTTCGGGTCTTGTGCGTGTGTGCGTTGATAAACATCAGTGCTCAGCTTGAACGGATATCCGGCCGTTGCACAGGTATACCGTCAAACGATGACGTCGAAGGAGGTGTGAGGGGAGCTGTGGGAGGCATCCTCCTAGAACCTCTGCAATGGCATCAGCTGCTGACTCCCCGAGGCTGGAAGCGCCTCACGACAGAGGGCCACACCTTTGCAGACGCTATTCTGACTGTTGCCATGGCTCAGATAGGTACTTATCAGGGGTGCATGCATTGTGTACCCATCTAGTGATGTTCAGCGATACAATCGAGCTGCAAGCTCCAACTGCTGTCTGTCTCATCTACTTTGGCAAGATCAGGGTTGCACTTTGGTTGGCAAGTCTCAAAACAGTATGCTGGACACTTGCAAATGCTTGACTTGTCTCTTGTGCATCCACAGCAGCTATGACTGTTTGAAACACAAAGTGCCTGTTCACAGATCCCCATCGTCTTGCTGTGTACCAAAAGGGTACGGCCGTCTTCATCTTGAGATCTGCAGAGCCCATATACGCATCCAAGTTGTTGCAGCCCTGCAGCACAAGTATGCAACACAGATTCGGCTTAAACAACACCTCACATACATCACCCAGAAGCCAATGTGTTTGTCTTGCTTCACATCCAATCTTGTGTCACTGCAGGACAAGTAATGCTCGTGTGGCCCCACCAGATGTACCTGACAGGCATCACTGCTGGGGTCATCCTCATGGTGGCTTCTGGATGGTTCAACATCTGGAGCATGTGGATCTTAGTCATCTTCTACATGGAGCGTAAAAACAAAATGGTGCGCATGCGATGTGCAAGTGCATGCATGTGTCTCGTTAATGTTGCAACAATATTGCAGCACAGTAGAGCAACAAGCAGCAGAATGCCATGCTCAGTCCATGCTACAGATGGTGATGACTAAGTCTACTTAGGAACATTCTTCTAGAAGGCTGGTGATGTTGTGCTTTTGTGCTTGAAAGTTGTGTGCCTCCTGGTCATGGCCTTGTCACCCAGCATTCAACTGGCAATATTGTAAAGTGCTGGCACAAGGAACTGAATGATACAGCAATGATGAGACGTCAGATCCATCTTTGGTGCAGATTAAGGAGGGAACCTGGTGGGAAGAGGGAGGTGTGCGCCGTACTGTGAGTCAGCTCCATGAAGTGATGGGCTTCTTTGGCGGGAAATGGCTGCAGATCATCACTCAGTTTCTGGTTGGACTCAGCCTGCTGGGAACTTGCATTGCGCAGGTGGTTGCCTCTTCAGGCAATTTATATTCCATTGACAAATCCCACTCCAAAAGGTCAGCTGCTGCTTCCCGTGCAGTATGGCTGCTGCCTTGATTTAGTACCCTACCATGTCATCTCATCCTGTCTGCCATGCTGTGACAGAGCATGCATAAGCTCTACATCAATACACAAGTCCCACATGCAAAATGGGTTGCATCTGAATTCTGCTGTCAGACTGCAGAGGTCTATGAATTCCTTGATTGTGCACACACAAGCTTTGTAACCTTTAGCATATGCTCAAGGTCAACTCTGTCATGCAGAACTTATGAGCTGGCATTTGGGGCAGCACTGGTGTGCTTTTCCTTTGTGCCTACCTTCCGCCATTTCAGGATGCTGAATGTCATTGGTCTCATTGGAACGACCTTCACAGAGTGGTAAGCGAATAGCAGCACATTTGCACACACAATGGTTGGTCTATGCCCTGATATGCTGCTGTCACTCAAGAAGGTCATATTGATGTGTAATCTGGGCAGCCCGGTATAATACTTGGCTTCTCAAAAAATTGACGACGAAAGGTGTAGTCTTTTCTATTTCTTTTCTTTTCTTATTGATGTGTCAAGCAGTAACCTCTTGGAGACGGTGCAGCGTAACCCCTATTGCAGCTTTGCGCTGTTGCAGGCGTTGCATGTGTCAACCTCACTAACCATTGGCCTCCCGCATGCGCTGTGTCAAGCATATATACAGATGCAATGCACCTGCTCAACAGGCTGTGCAGCCCTGAGCACTGCTTTGCTGCTGCCCTGACTCAGGGGCTGCCTTGCCACTGCCCTGACTCAGGGGCTGCCTTGCTACTGCCCTGACTCAGGGGCTGCCTTGCTTCTGCCCTGACTCAGGGGCTGGCTTGCTACTGCCCCAATCCAGCAGGCAGCTTTGCTTCTACCTTGACTCAGGAGCTGTGTCAAGCTATGCGCAGATGCACTGAAAGACACCAGAGGACACAGACAGTTCCGCCAGCTTATGGTTACATTCTGTATGACCACAATCCAAACCATACTTGCATATAAATCGGTACAAACTAGGCGGTTGTACTCACACTCTTCCCATATTGCAGACAAAAGTCAGGCGTAGGCAATTGCTAGCTCTGTGGTGAGCTCTTATTTTGGGTATACAGGTACATCTTTGGTGCGGCTATCAACCACGGCATCCAGCCAGGGTATCAGAACGGCAGCCCTAGAGGCCTTGAGAACTTCTTCATTGGTGTGGCCACCCTTGCTAGTGGGGGCCACTCTAACTGCCTGTAAGTCATTCCCCCTTGTGAGGGACATGCTCCTGTTATCATGCAGAAATGCAAAAGGAGTTTTGGACCCCCTGCCTAGGCCCCCACCTCCTTTCCCTGCTTCCCTGGCATAGGTCTAGTGTGAAGCTAAAAGGCTGTGCACACAAGCTTTCCAAAACCCCGAAGGATTGCCACCCACCCGCCCGCTCATCCCCCGCTTGCCTGTCCCTATCACTTTCACGTGTTTCAATGTGGTCCAACAGACAGTAAACTCACAAGTGCTGTGCGGCTGCAGAGAGATGATGGACTCTATGCAAGATGCTGGCAAGTATGACTGGGCATTTGGATTGGGCTTCATGTATAGCTACATCTTGACAGTTCCCCACAGTGTTGCAATCAATCTGGCATTCCCCACAGAGATTGCTCATCAAGGTATGCACCCCTGCAACACATCTCCATAATCTGTGCATCTTGTCCCTGCTGCCCTCATACTATTGTACACATGCATCTACGCTATTGGTACGGCAGTCAACGCTATTGGTACGCTGACTGCCGAACAAGAACCTCATACAGGGAGCTACTCAGTGCTGTACATATCTGGCCCTAGGGGGAAGTACATGTTTTGTGAATGAATGAATGAATGAACCTGTCCTTGTGCAATGGAAGCCTGAGCTGGACTGAAAGCTGTCATAATTTTAGCTATGTTTCCTTTCTGTGAGACTTCCTTGAACCTGCACTTATTTTCTGTAACCTGCCTATGTTTCTCTTCATGCTTTTGAACATGATCCACGCGGTAACTTTGGCCCCAGCTTGCGAAGCGCTGTTGGGGAGTGGTCACAATTTTTGAAATTTTAACATTGTTTTTATGGTATTGTGCTCAAGTTGGCCTGCCTTTTGTCATGTGCTTGGTGTCAAAAGGGCCACCTGTTGACTAAAAGCCTTTGGGGGCTTCTGCAGAGCATGCTGTGGTCTGCACACCTGTCTTGAAAACTGATTCACCCAAAGCATGTGTAAGCCAATATTATTTCAGCTTCCAACCATGCTGTCGTACAACACACTAATTTTGGAAGATCACCTGATGATTTGGCATGCTTAATCCTGCAGACAATGTGTACGGTGTGCTGCCAATCACTGCTGTCAAGAAGGCCAGTGTATGGATGATGATTTTCCATCAGTTCATTGCCTGGAGTCTGTATGTCAACCCTCTGCTATACATGTAGGGCCCGCATCTGCTGCGCTTAGCATCCAGCTGCTAAGCAGTGACAGCATGTGTCTGCTTTTCACCCTCTGTCTGCCTCATGGTCATATACAATCTCGTAGCTGGTGATGGCAAGCTGTGCTGTCAGCAGCTGCAGCATTGCCTCATCAGCATTATTTTGAGCACGTGACCACAGATGCGCAAATCATTCAAATCAAAATTTTCACATCATGTAGCTTGAAATCTCTACAGAGAACAGGTCGGAATCTGTGTGCATTGAAAGTGCCCCTCTGCTCTGCCCGTCATTCAATTGTGCTACACCGGACCCCATCTGTCGGTGTGTGTGCTCAGAGACATATGCAAAGCACGCTTGCCGACATACCCAGGCGCCCTGCACTTCACAAAAGGGCACCTTTGGTTCACACATAGATGATAGCTTAGCTTGACTGTAGCTCATGCAGTCCATTTGCGCCAATCAGCATCTTCCCCATGTGGCTGATCTGCAAATGGCATGTGCAGGTGGGAAAAAGCAATCCGCACTCACAAGAAGCCCTACTGGATCAGATTGCCATCGCGATTGCCAGCAGGTTAGTCGTGCAAGATGTACACTGGCCAGAAGTGATCTGTATTTGCGTCCTCGCCTTCAGCAACCCTAGCCTTCATATGCAAGATTCACGCTGGTCTACTTGTCTACTATGCTTTCACAGTGTAGACAGACAGACGCTTGCTACTACACACATTGTGAGAGTAAACTTCTGCTCCTTACCCGCAGCTTGGATCTACCCTTTGTCCCCTCAGTTTGGTCATCATCTCAAATGACTGCATTCCGTAGTCTGGCCTTATACAGTGCCTCATACAGGGCTTCACACAATGCCTCATACAGTGCTTCATACAGTGCCTCATACAGGGCTTCACACAGTGCCTCATACAGGGCCTCATACAGTGCCTTGACTCGGGCTTATACACAGGGCCTTACACAGGGTGAACCTCTGTTCACCTGCTTAACTGTGTGACTGTGCTTCTGCAGCTCTGCTGATCTGGTTCATTGGCGTGCTGTTCCCATTCTACTCCACCATCAACTCCTTCTTCTCAGCCATCACTGGACCTTTCATTGGCTTTGCGATCCCCTGCCTGCTGTTCAACTGGTACTACCGCACCCCAGAGCGGCGCGCCAACTGCCCTGTTCAGCCCTCCAAGTAAGCCATAGACATACACGTAGACAGATGCTCCATGCATGCACAAAGCATACATGCAGAGATCCTGCTAGGCAACGCTTCATGCATGTACACAGGGCACATGCATATTTTCTGCTGGCAAACGCTTCATGTATGGACATGGCATATGGGTGAGCCTGCAAGTACATCGTGCCATGCCATACTGCCCACATGGCTGCATTGTCTGATAGAGGTAGTAGAGCTTGCAGTGGAACCCGACCATGGCCCCTGATGCTAAGCATTCTCAAGAATATGTTCTGATGCGCTGCATGCCAGTACCTGTACTTAGGCTTTGTGTCTGACTGGTGGCCTTTCTGGAAGACCTTTGGGACCCTTGCTGCAACAGCTTCACTGATCGTCATCATTACTGCAGGTTCTGGGGTGCTTATGGCTGGAAACCCCTCTTTGCAGTCAATATCGGCATGACACTGCTATATTTGGTCTGTGAGTTTGGTTTTGGCGTTGTGTACAATATCAAGTCTATCATTCAGAATGTCGACTCTTTTGGAGTGTTCCCAGAGTGCTACCAGTGTGCTGCCAGCGCATAAGGCCTGGAAGGAAATGTCACATCAGAGAAGACGAAGATGACGTGCGCTTTTACAAGGCATGTGGGCACAAATAATTTGTGTAGGCCACAATTATTGTAGGGTGATGTTGTAGCAATTTACATTGACATCTTCAGAGTTTAAACCCAAATTTGCTGCAGCAGGATTCAAGGTCCACAGCAATGTGCATTGTTGCTGCCTGACTCAGCAGTCGCAATGCACATTGCTCAATGTGTCTATACTGATCTACAGTGTTTCATGTCTTCAGTAATTGGTGCATGTGTTGACAAGTAGAGCCAAGCAACCTTCTGTGGCTCTCACATGATGCATGCCACTTGCAGCATGGCACCATCAAAATAGCGAGCTGTGTATTCTAAGCCAGTTGCAAGGAGGCCCATTTAGCTCATTCTGTCATCTGTGAGGTGTCTGATGCACTGTAGCTCAAGCAGACTGCAGCTGAGTAAAATGCCTCTGTGCATTAGTAATATGTTGCCTAGTGCCAGCAATTTAGTGTGAATCTTTGTATAATCTCATGGAGGGCTTTTGACCCCAACAATCAGCAGCACAAGAAGGCGCAAGCAATGTCATCATGTTATCTAACACATATGTCACCTATTAGACTCTTTTCCCTTGTACTGAGTACAGCAGGTGAGGATGCAAGTGAGCAGTGCAGATAATGACCTGTCATGTCAAGTGCCTGTCAGAAGGCTGGGTGCTGCGCTTGCGTTTGTCTGCATGTACAGCAGATGCAAACCAGTAAGTATTATTCCAGTCCAGCAAACGCAGCACAGCTGGAAGCAAAAGGCACGATAACACTCCGGGTTTCATCAAAACCAGAACTTCCATTGGTGATTTCTGGATGGAATGGCAAAGCAACCACACATCATAACAATCAATTTGCTTAATTTTCACTCACTTTTGGCAACAGTCGCAGCGCTGGTAGCATCGGCAACTACAGCCTACCTAGGTGGCAGGTAGCATATGCATATCTTTGTGCATGAAATTTGTGCAGCAGCAGCAGCCATCAAAAGGCCAGTCAGTTGGCATGGTCAGTCGGCATGGTCAGTTGTCAACTGAGACAGCAGTTACAGCGGTGTGCATGTTCAAACGGGTGTATGAGTGGAACCATCTTTCCTGACTCGTCTGTAGCGATGTATATGCAGATAATGCCGCATGGGTATTGTTGAAAAGCACGTTGCAAAATCAGTGTGCCTATTAAACATAAACTCAGCATGAATCTCAGACTTGTACATACAACACAGGTACAAAGTATACCGCTGTGATACAAAAGCACTCACATTCCTCTCAAAATTGCCCACACATTTAAGCACTCATGTAGTTGTTTGAATGACCAGTTCTTGCTCTTCCTAATGCACACAATGTACATTGCCTGCTGTAAGCTAGATCAGAACACTGTGACAGCTGGATGCACCGTGTGAGATTTCCATCCTGAAAATTATGCTTTAGTAGCTGTATACATGTACAGACAGGAACAGGCCTGGCCAGTGGGCTTATGCTTGAGCAGGGGAAGTGTGTTGTGAAGCATCAGCAGTCCAAGCCGGGGGTATACCTCACTGCTCAATTGCTATACATGCATGTAGCCACAGACTCTTGCAGAAGACTCCAGTCCCTCTTCCTTCATTTCTTTAGGCATTGGCAAACTCTCTAGATTGATCTGCCGCCGGTCAAAGGCTGCCTGGAAGGCAAGGCGCCTCTGCAGGAATGTCTGAAGCCTGGCACGCATGTACTGGTGACTGGCCATGTGCGCCATCATGAGCACCAACAGCATGCCTCCCTCAACAATCATAGTGGGGGTGTTGCACAGCAGCTGGGCTGTTGTTGACCAGCCCATGCAAGTAGCCGCTATCAGCAATACAATGACCACGACGCCAGCAAGGAAGACAGAGAAGATGTGTGCTGCGCATTGCCCAACACTGCGGCTGATTCTGCCAAAGAAGCTGGGCGTGACAAAGGCAGGAGTGGCCACTTGAGGCACGTTCAGGATGGCTGCCATTTCTGCGTCGATGACATCCAGCTTGTCACATTGGTCCAGGATGACTGCATTCTGGCGCTTCATGCAGTTCCTCAGGACAAAGGCGTCAATGAATCCAGCCTGTGTGGCACAACATTCTGGGTCAGTTCGGTGGCCTGTGCAAATGACAGCTACAGGAACCTGCCAGCAGCTGGCTCTATGAGCCTTGCAGTGCAGAACTTGTGGTCAGCCCTCACAATGAGTGCAGTACCATCTGACAGAACAATGGCAGCTGCAGGATTGTGCACCAGTCTTGTCTACCAATGCACCAGCGCTGTCTACCGATGCACCAGCCCCGACTGACAGTGCACACCGCTGCAAGCTCACACAACAACAGTGCGTGCATGTGGAGAAACACGGACCAAGCCATGCAGCTCTTGTGATCACAACAGAAGAAGACCACCTATGTACAGATAGAAAAGTTAGTAAGGTATCGATCATGTCTGTTTGCACATTGCTGGATTTGCGAATGAAAGAACACTGATTCAAGCATGTAGCTGGGCACCTCACCAGACCGGTGTAAGTTCCAATGATGAGCCACCAATTGTCATTACTATACCCCATGACAGATCCTATGACTAGCCACACAGCCAGCAGCACAATGCTGAGCACAATGCCGCCAATGGACCCGATGAAATTGGCATAGCCGTCTACAATGACACATGCGCCAAAGTTACGGCTCCACCAGCCGCGGAAGCCGGCCTGAAGCTGCTCTGCTGGCTCTGTGACTGTAAAGCACTCTGGCTGGATGTCCTGCACGACAAAAGGTGTTTGCATCGCGTCTCATGTAGGATGTGATCAGGCGTGCTGCAGCTGCAGCTGAGTTGTAGAAGAGCAAAAGGTCAATGGTTGTGTGTATGCCCTACAGGCTTGACAGCATCACACCATGAAAGGCGCGTGATTGAAACAACGCTGAGTCATGAGCAAACCTCAATGTCCTCGCAGGGAATCCTGAATGCAAACAAAACTTACCTTGTTACCAGTATCATCATCAACACCATTACATGCGCTTGCGCAGTCTTTCAGTACCACTCTGGGTACATACAGTCTCAATAAATTGTGTCCAAGCAGCATCTGCTTTGTGCAGCCTACCTGGAAGTCATTAGTTGCTGACACAAGGCGCTCCTCAAGCTCTTGATCAATGGTGGTCAGCATAGCAGAGCATCGGTGCATGTACAGTCTGTGTCGGCGCTTAGTGTTCTGCAAAAAAGTAGTCACGATCATCAGCTCCACTGCAGTCGCGGTGTTGACATCCAGCTGCCACTCATTGCCAAAACCCAGCTTGGGCCCCAGTGCTAGCCATGCAATGATTCCACCTGCAGTGCAATATGTCTTGACCCATGACTTTTGCAGATGCAGCATACTCACCACTGTGTGTTTGTTGAGCTGTTGTCAAGGCTGTTGGGACTGTGTAGTGATGTGTACTGTACTCAAGGCACATCAGAGACAGAGGCATTGTTTTGCAAAGTAGGCGGAGGGCTGAGGGCAGGTGCAGGGCTGAGGGCAGGTGCAGTGCATGGTGAGCCATGCTGCAGCCAAAGCGCATCACCACATGGCACAGAAAGGCACTGCTGTGGAGCAAATGAGCTGCAAACTCAACAGGGCTAGGACCATTGTCATGACAAGGGGAATGGCAGGGGTGGGGTATGATAGGGGTGGTTCTGTTGTGTGTGGGGAGGATGCTTGGTGACTTAAGGGGAGGGAAAAGGTACAGGCCTGTGATGGGTGTGAGGAGAGGTAGCACGGGAGACTGGCTGCATGACTGTACGCATTGTGTCAGAGTACCACAACTGATGGCTTACCCCAGTAGATAGCTTGGATGACAGGAGATCCAGCTATCTCACTAGCTTGGTCTGCGCATCTGTCATACCTGAAAGCACATCCGCCCATGTCTTATCAAGATATTATGTAACTGATCTAAACAAGGTTGGCAACACATAAGTGTGTTGTTTGCAGTGACAGCTTGATCCAAGAAAGAATGCCCAACAAGAAGCATGCAGCAGTGGACAGCAGGCCATTTAGGTTCCCAGTGCAAGTGAACAAGCAAAACACATTGCCTGCAGGAGAAGCTTATGATGCCTACAACACACTCCGCACACAATGTGCCTTCATGACACACAAGGATAAGAGTGGAGGGAAAAGCAAAACAAACACCAGACCTACCAGGACTTGACAGGCAGGGTCTTGTAGCCAATAGCTGGATCATTTGCAGCGGGTTCCAGTCTGATTGCATGATAAATGGCTGGCATTCTGTCAGGACTGATTTTGCCTTTGGCTAGTTTGCGCAGGAGCCGCGCCTTCTTCTCTCCGCTAATCTGTATGGCATGCGGACCATGTACTTATGCAATCAGAGATTTGCATTGCACAGTCACTGAATGACACTATGCAGCCAGTAAGTGATGTACTCCAGTCACCTAGTGGCACAAACAGCCACACATGGGCAGATATAAGCATATGAGTCCGTATTTTCAAGATCATGATTCTGCCCATCATGTGACTCATCATGTGTGAGGGTGGATCGCTTACTTGCAGAAGAGAGATCTGACAGGAAAGCTCCCTGTTGTCTTGCTGTTGAGCAAATAGCAGCGTGATGTCCCACAAGTAGCACCCAATTGAGCTCACATCCTGCAGCAGCACACACCGGATTCCCAAACACTGCAGTAAGTCATCATCATGTACCACATGTACATACACAGCAACACAGTGCACATGCCAGCTGTATTTGCCCACAACTCGAGTCAGTCCAGCAGTCACCACATGCATCTCACGACAGAGGGATTCTGAGATGTCTGTAGCTTAAGGAATAGGGTAAGCATGATATACAAGGGTTAGCGAGCTGAGTGCAACTGCTAGCTCAAGCGACTGTGCAGGTTGCATATTTACAAGTGCAATGAATGTCGTTATGCAGATCCTATGCACGCAGTCGCAGAAGCTGACCTGCATTGAGATCTGCCATATTTGCATGCCCGACACCCAAGCAGCCGAGATTGCCCAGCCACTGATGAGACATGCAACAATGAAGAAAGTCACAGTCGATCCAGCACACAAAGCTAGGCAGTTAAGTGAAACTGATGAGGCTCTGTCACACATTCTCCAAAAGCGGGATGCTTCCTGGAATCAGCAGTAAAGGTGTCAATTTGGCTGCCGCCATAGCCACTGGGTACTGCAAGCAAGATAAGGAGTGCTGCAGAGGAGATCTTCGCTAACCTGCTTATCTGCATAAAATTTACGCCTCAACGCCATAGTGTAGGAGTCGAAGAAATCGTCCTTACGCGGCACGAACCCATCCTGCACGTCAAACAGCACAACAGCTGTGAAAGTGTGCGTCGTCAGCGATCAAATCGAGCTCTCCAGACCGACAGACGGGCGCTTCAGTGCGGTGACCAGACTTCTGACCTAGCCTGTCCGCATAGGTTGAAATGTACACGCTAAGCCTCGGCAGCCCAACCTTCGAGATCTCTGCGATTGTAAGAATGATCGGAAACTGAATGGATTCAGCGCTGTGCACATCTTCAGTTGTTTAAACCTGACCCTAGATTAGCACGAGATGCCGTGCGGGCAGCTTGCCGGCAGACCACGCGATGGCCGCAGCAGTTGTCAACGAAAGGTGTTATTGATACCTTTCATGTCATCTGCCTCACCCAGCCTGTCGCGCATGTTACCGCAGGGTCAAAATGCGCACCAAGCCACCTTGTAGCAGAGCTAGAGTCCTTGTACGCCTTTGATCAGGCTGACAATTTGATCAAACGCTTCAGCACTACAAACAGGCTTACGCTCATGTTGGCAGCAAATTGTACGTGTGCAAGAAGCACTTGACGCCCCGTGAGGAGACCAAAACCCAATGCCGGACACTATAACGCCAGATGCGTTGTGCTTCGGGTCTTGCTTCTCTAAATTTAGTCACCGAATCAGGGCTTTTTGCAGGGCTCTTCCTGCCCTGAATTCAAGGGCATTCGCCACATTTTAGCCCCTCACAGAACTGCAAGATACCAAATGTGATGAAATTTGCTGAGGAAGAAACCCCAAAATGCCCCATTCGAGTATCAATTCAGGGCATTTGCAGTCCACAATGTTAGTCACGGATAGGGTCAAATCAGCCGATTTGTGATCCCGGGCATCTAGGTCAAGGTTGAGGGCACAAAGTTTGTTCTGCAAAACCCGACAGTCCTGGTTCTGCAAGCAAAATATTCTTGCTATCTCTCTGCTCCTTGGCCCCGATCGCCTCCATCCGGTGCAAAATTTTGCCACCATGGCTCCTCCTGCTGCCTATGCCATCGATAACATGCAAGACGTGGGAGGAATGGGTTTTGAACCCGGGATGGACAAGCATGCCTTGACCACGGACACGGTCGATGCACCATTGTCTGTGGCCATTGAGAAGTCTGGGAAGCCTGTGAAATATTGGGAGTAAGGCTGAATACCGCGTTTGATTGCCACCGTTTGTAAAGCGCCGGAGACCGCAACCATCGCTGCTGCAGCCGGGATATTGATCTGCAGTGCACTTGCAGGTACCAAGTCCATGCTCTGTCATCCTTGTTGGTTGGAGGCGGCAAGGTCAGGCCAGGCGAGATGCGCCGTGCCATCGAGTTCATGCCGGTGACAGCGTTCTCCACCAAAACCTACTGTGAGCGTTCCTGATCTTTCTCGGTTTGCGTTTGACCTGACACTGCGACATCGAAGTTGATCGTTTGTGTGCCCTCGATCCTGGGCTAGCGTCGTTTTTTGTTTCGCTTGGTGTGCTCGGAAGGTCTTCGCCTTCTGTCCTGAGTGACCTATAGGCTGGCTACAGCACACGATCACTCACAACGCGGGTCTCGCTGCAGACGAGAAGTGGGCTTCCGCTATTGCCACTACCATGATCGAGCGCGGGACCATCACCCAGCCAGAGCTCGACGAGGCTATGGGCATCTCTACCGAGGAGCCACCTGTGCTGTAAGCCACTGCAACATCACTTGTGTCATGCTTTGAACCCCATGTAGATAACAACAGCTTTTGACCAATGGTCAGCGCTATTTTGTTTGTGCACAGACAGGTCGTCCATTGTCGCAGTGACACTCATGCAGGTACAAGCCAGGGAGCTATGTGAGGTGCAAGCCTGAGGATGCTGCTGTGCGCTACCGGAAGCCCCACCTGCGTGTTCCAGGTATTGCTCCATTCCCTGTGCCGCCTGCTTTCTGCACAGTCTTCACAAACCTACTGCAGCCAGCTAGCCTCAACACTTGCAGCTGCCTCTGTGATGACTTGCAGCTTGAGTTTGCTGCTTCAGCCAACTGGCTTGCCGTTTTAAGATGTGCTGCAGCTACCTTTGTTGAACCTGTCTATGCTCTGTGCTTGGCCTCTTGCCTTGTGACCAATGGTGCCTGCTCATACCTGCAGGGTACCTGTACGGCGTCGTGGGAAGGATTGATACAGTAAGTTTGCAATCCTGTTGCTGAAACTGAATGCAGTATGATGCATCTCAAATTACAGGTTTGCTGTCATGCATCTGCAAGAAAAATATTGTCTTGCTGCTACTGCGATGCAATGCACCAGGCTGATGTTTGTGCTGCACAGTGTGGATGTTGTGCATGATCTCCTGTGCTTGCGGCATAATCATCTGCATACCTGTCACTCACAGCTGCACTTACCCGCAGCAAGCTTATCAGTCACGCATCTTCTTGTCATATCCTATTTGTCTCTGCAGCCTACCATTGGATACCTGGAGGAGCCTGACATTGACGCCTTCCAGTAAGCGTCTACTGTCACCTGTGACTGATAGCACTGTAATGCAGCAATGTATGTATCCAATACATGCCTATATGCCCAGAGTCATACTGATCACGCTCAAGCAGTGTGCATTCACAACCGTGCATCGGAGTACTGATGATCCTTTACTGTTCAGTCTGCATACACTGCCAAGTGAGCGTTGTTGCTGCACAATGCAACAGGCCTGTATACTGTGTCATGCATCCTTGAAGCACACATGCATGTCTTCACCAGCACAACACCATGCATCCATGCCAAGGTACTGGTGTCATCAATACAGGCAGCATGGCATTCACTCACTTCAGCACGCAAAGACTTGCGCCATTGATGCACTCTGCAATTGCTTTGAATGACGTCACCGTTGATGCATCAACACAAGCAGCATGGCGGTGATTCACTCCACCACACAAAGGCCTACATCAAGACTCTATTTGATTATGTGCAGCTATGTGGAGGGTCCAAGGCAGCCGGTGTACCGTGTGGTGTTCTACCAGGACCTGTGGGAGGGCTACAATGGCACTGATGACGACAACCTGGAAATTGAGGTATGCACCTGGGTTGTTACTTAACGCTGCATCTGGTTTGTCACTTATTACTGCTGTGCCCTCCCCACTGCTGTGCCCTCCCCACTGCTGTGCCCTCCCCACTGCCGCTCACCATCCTGATCTTGCAAGTGTGACATGCCTCCCCAGTCTTTCTAGCAGGTCGGTGCACCTGCCGGTCAAGTGACAGCTGCTGAACCTTTGAGTTGCAAGATCAGGATGATCCCTGCCTCTGCAACGAAAGCTCTCAAGCTGTCATTCAAAGTTGCAGGCCGGTACACCTGCCGGTCATGTGACTGCTGCTGGACATGTGCCTTCTCCCTGCCTCTGCAAAAGAAGCTCTCCAGCTGTCACCCAAGTCTGTGACCCCACCAGTATATTGGTCCACTGATTGTTATGTTGGCCTGCAGATATGACCGTTATATGGTGCCTGCAGATCTGGCAGTCATGGCTGCTGCCCTCTTCTGAAAAGGAGTTCAAGGAGCAGCAGGCCAATCGTGTGAAGGCCCCTGAGGGCTTCCACCAGAAGAACAAGGGCCATGAGCACGACCACACACACAAACATGAGCATGAGCATGGGCACAAGCATGAGGAGCGTACCAAGGTGGAGATGGACGCCATCAAGGCTGAGGGCGATGATGCTGAGCGTGCCCGCCTCATCCAATGCCTCATCAAAGTAAGCTTATGCCCCAAACTAGACTGATAGATAATAAGAATGATAGTATAGTGATATTTTTAGTTCACATTGTCCAAGTCTGATCTTGTATCATGTTAAGTATCTCATCTACCTTACATTCAGCATCATAAACTTGTTTCATGAGCATTAGAATATTGTTGATATGTTATTGGCAAGCTTCCCTGCTGCGACTTTTGTGTCCAAAAATCTGACCACGAAGAAGCTGGAAGTGGAGGAGGTTGTGGGAAAATTGAAAAGGATGCACGTCATGTTGAAGAGTGTGGTGAGTTGTGTGACATCCCTTGAGGCTGAGAGATGTCTGGATCTCACTAAGTCCGTCTCATTGAAGATCCGTTTCTTCAAATCCATTTCAAGCTCTGCTCTGCTTCTGTGCAGATCCTAACAGCCAAGGGTGTTGTTTCAGCAGCCGACATCACTGGCCACATTGAGGAGCTAGAGTCGTACGGCAGCCGTGGTTTGGGACCCCGTGTGGTTGCCAAGGCATGGACCGACCCTGCATTCAAGAAGCGCCTGCTTGAGGATGGTGTTGCTGGAGTCACTGAGCTGGGCATCTCTGCTGAGGGGTGGCTGCCCAAGGGGGGAGTGACCGGTCAGTCTCTGCCTTCTGCTGTTGCCCTTCCCCCTTTTGCTGTTGCCCTTCCCCCTTTTGATGCACCAGCTATTCAAATCTGATGGGGGCTCCCCCTTTTCTGTTTTGATGTGCTTGCCTTTGCATGCTGCTGTACAGCCTGAGGCTCAGCTTGCCTTGCTGTCTGCTCAGGTGCCTTGCACCCCTTTGTAGGTGACCTAATGCTTCTTCATACAGATCATCTTTTGAAGTACACCGTCCCCACAGACTGCCTCTCTACACCTGTGCTGCTGAACTTTTCAACACATGTTGCACACAGACTGCCTGCCAAAAGTCCATCACCTCATACGGCTACACCTGTGCTGCTAATGTTTGCAACACATGTTGCGCGTGGCCTCTCTGCGCTTGTCAACCCAGGCTTTGCCAGCAAGTTTAGACTAGTATACATATCCTGATGGTTGCCGGCATAGATTTACATTCCTGCCAAGGCCAAGGCCCTACCCCATGAGGGGGCATCGGCTCTTGTACTAGTATACATGATGCACTTGTCCAGGTGCTTGACACATGTCATGTGCGTGTGTGCAGAGCCCAATGGCCAGCTGTCAGGGATCATCCTGAAGGTGGTGGAGAACAAGCCAGGCATCCACCACTTGTTGGTGTGCACCTTGTGCTCCTGCTACCCCATCTCCGTCCTGGGAATGGCTCCCTCCTGGTCAGTGTCTTTCATACTTTTTTCTTTGTATCTGTAGTAAAGTTTGATCGAAAAACAAACATTTATAAATATATATTTATTTTCCAAAAACAAAGCTAGAGATTGCTGTGAATCATATCTACACCGTGGTGACTGTCACATCTTTGCTGCACACCTGTGCCTGCTACTGTTGACAGGCTTTTCAGTTGTGGGCCAACTTCTCCACCGCAGAACCTGTGCTGTGTGTGCTGCCTTTCAACTTTTGAACTGGACTTTGCTACACACCTGTGCCTGTCAGTGTTCACAGGCCTTCCATTTGTCTGCATGGGCATCCAGTTGCACAACCTGTGCTCTTCTCCCTCCTCCTCTCCCTTTTCTTCTTCTTCTCCTCCTCCACTTCTTCCTGCCGACAGCTGTATTTGTCTTGTGACGAGATGGTCACCTTCTTGTGCGCAGCTCTGTACCTTGAGGACTGCTTGCATGCACACTGTATGCATTGCCTGCCACTTGCCCTCTGGCAATAACAGCATACACGCTCTGAAGCATACACACATCAGGACAGACATTGTGCTCCAGTGGTGCTGCTGTACCTTTCGGCCAAGCAGCATGGTGAGTGGTGCAGGTACAAGGCAAGGAGCTACCGTGCTCGCAGTGTGCGCGACCCCAGGGCAGTACTGAAGGAGTTTGGACTGGAGCTGCCCAAGGAGACCATAGTTCAAGTCCTGGACTCCAATGCAGACTCCAGGTAATGCAGCAGCTCTGCCTTTCAAGCTGATTGTTTTTGCCTTTGATGTTTGCCGTCATGCGGACACCATGTTCCGGGTCCCATGCTCCAAGCCAGACTCCACGCAGTGCAGCAGCTCTGCCTTTCAAGAGTGATGTTCTTGCCCTTCAATAGCTGCCTATTGTTGCATGCTATGGCGGCATTCTGCACTGTGTCAACTGCACCCAGCCTCTGGGCAGTGCATCAACTGTGCATGAAGTTACCAGTATGTAGACATGACAGACTATGCAGTAGACCCAGATTTCCATGCTGTCTGATCATCCATTGATACGAGAGGCTGTCATATAAGCTACAGTCCAGGCCTGTGTCCCCTACCACACATCTGGAACCGGAAGGATCCCCCGCCCCCCT